>RCUN01000034.1_pt1 | contig 191978 bp, 211 predicted proteins | sample 2166181 | NCBI WGS metagenome assembly RCUN01 (sample SAMN09932603, study PRJNA488358) | compost metagenome | feature: garden; material: soil; isolation source: compost soil in crotononitrile-enriched culture | place: Germany: Experimental Botanical Garden Goettingen | collected 2016-01-27 | reverse complement strand
TAGAAATGAGTCTTCAAAACATAAAAAAAATGAAAGCGGACAAGGGTTTTACAATTGTTGAACTTTTGATCGTTATCGTAATCATCGGTATTCTTGCAGCAATTACAATTGTTGCTTACAACGGCATTCAGAATCGTGGAAAGACAGCAGCTGGCCAAGCTCTTGCAAACTCCATCGTGAAGAAAGCCGAAGCTTACGCCACGATTAACTCTTCATACCCATCAAGTATAACCAAGCTTACGAACAATGAATCACCAACTAGCACCACAGCTGGAAGTGGTGGCTCAGAAGCGAAGTTAGACGACACGACCTCCGTTACTGCGACAGCAATGTCTTCGACCGTTGCAGATGGTGGCAAGGTAGTACAGTACACGGCGTGTACTGCTGGAGCGAACGTAACATACTGGGACTTCGCCAAGTCACCAGCTGGTATCGTGGTAGTTAAAGCAGGCCCAGGCTGCTAACCTAAAAATAGTCCAGTAGCATGAGGTAGCGATATCCATTTGTCAGCTACCTCATTGCGGTTAAATCACACTAAATAGCTTAATTCGAAGGAATCATAGAAATGAGTCTTCAAAACATAAAAAAAATGAAAGCGGACAAGGGTTTTACAATTGTTGAACTTTTGATCGTTATCGTAATCATCGGTATTCTTGCAGCAATTACAATTGTTGCTTACAACGGCATTCAGAATCGTGGAAAGACAGCTAGTGCGCAAAGTACAGCAGCTAACGTCGTGAAAAAGGCCGAAATGTACAATACTGACGACACGTCAGCAGCCGGCTATCCAGCGACACTTGCTGTTCTGACGGGCGCTGCAGCAACTACCACTTACGCAGTTCCCGCGACTAGCGTAACGGCAGTGACCTCTTTCAGCTCATCGTCAGTACAAAATGCAGTAGCATTCTACAAGTGCGGCACTGGAGCAACAACGACAGCTCCAACCACGGCTGCTGGAGTAACTACTCAGACAGGTGTAAGAGTTGACTATTATGATTTCCAAAGTAGTCAAGTGAAATCTATCACTGCCGGACAGACAAGTGGCCTTGTCGGCACCTTTAATGTGGGCTGCGGTATCTCAAACGCATAGTTAGAAATCTATAAAACTAGATAAAAAACACCCGGCGCCGGGTGTTTTTTATCTAGTTTTATAACATCCACCTAATACTGATTACTAGGGAGCGAAAATTGCTGTACGAAGTCGAGAACCTCACCTCGAAGGAGACCTAGCGCCTGCTCGTCATCACGTGCATCAATCGCCTGCTTCATCCACTCCGCAATCTGTGCCATATGCTCTTCTTTGAGGCCGCGCGTCGTAAGCGCTGGCGTGCCAAGACGAATGCCACTTGGGCGGAATGGTGGCAGTGGGTCATCGGCCACGCTATTGGCATTGAGCGTCAGGCCAATTTTATCGAGTGCAATTTCAGCTTCTTTACCATCGATACCAAAACTCTTGTATACATCGGCTAGAATAAGGTGATTACTCGTACCACCAGTCACTAGCTGGAAGCCACGCTTCTGCAGCTCATCTGCAAGCACGACGGCATTCTTCACTACCTGCGCGGCATAGTCTTTAAACTCTGGCTGCAATGCTTCGCCAAAGGCCACGGCCTTGGCGGCAATAACATGCATATGCGGGCCACCCTGAGTGCCTGGGAAGATTGATCGGTCGATCAAAGTTGGGATATTCTCTAGCGTCTTCTCTGGCTTTTTGAGCGGATTACTGACGATGCCTCTTGAGAGGATCAGACCACCGCGTGGACCACGGAGTGTCTTGTGGGTTGTGGTCGTAATGACATGGAAGCCATAATCGAACGGATTCTTGGCTACACCACCCGCAATAAGCCCGGCAATGTGCGCCATATCTGCCATAAGCAGTGCCCCGACCTCATTGCCAATAGCGGCAAACTTTTCATAGTCGAGTTCGCGAGGGTAGGCGCTAAAACCAGCAAGGATAATTTTTGGCTTATGTTCAAGCGCAAGCGCGCGAAGCTCATCGTAGTCGATCTCACCGGTGCTGATGTCTTTCATTTTATATCGTACGAAGTTATATAACTGAGCGCTACGAGTTACGGGAGCACCGTGGGTAAGATGCCCACCATGAGAAAGATCCATCGCGAGCACGGTGTCGCCTGGCTCAAGCCATGCGTTGTAGACTGCTTCATTTGCCGGAGCCCCTGAGTGTGGCTGTACATTGGCATGATCGGCGTTAAAAAGCTGCTTTGCGCGATCGATAGCAAGTTGCTCTACCTGGTCGGTGAATTCCTGACCACCGTAGTAGCGGCGGCCTGGATAGCCTTCGGAGTATTTATTTGTAAAAATACTACCAAGGGCCGTAAGTACATCACGGCTTACATAATTTTCACTTGGAATAAGCTCCAGGCCATCACGTTGGCGCTGCTCTTCAGACGCAATTAAATCAGCAATTTTTGTATCTTTCATCACCAGTCTCCTCTTTTGTGCCTATTATAGCACCGGCGTAGAATGTACACCATTTCTTGTATTTATATCATAGATGATATAAAATAAGCGCTATGGAAGCAGTTGAAGATTACAAAGTGAAAATTGGTGCACTCATTCAAGAAACACGTAACAACCGCGGCTTCACCCAGGCACAACTTGCCGAAGCCCTCAAGACCAGCCAAAGCGCAATAAACCGTATCGAAAAAGGCGGTCAAAACATCAGTCTCGAGATGATCGCTCGTATTAGCGATGTTCTCTCAAGCGAAATCGTTACCCTTAATCAAACTGGCAAAATTAATTTCCGCGTCAATGGCGGCAAGAAACTCTCTGGTAGTATCGAAGTAAAGACCAGCAAAAATGCTGCTGTCGGCCTCCTTTGCGCCGCTCTTCTTAATAAAGGTAAAACAACCCTCCGCCGCGTTGCTCGCATCGAGGAAGTGAATCGTATTATCGAAGTACTCCAAAGCATTGGCGTGAAAATCCGCTGGATTAACGACACCAACGACCTTGAGATCATTCCACCTCGCCGCCTGCAGCTTGAGAACATGGATATTGAAGCGGCCAAACGCACCCGCACTGTCATCATGTTCCTCGGCCCCCTTCTTCACCAATATAAAGATTTTAAGCTGCCGTTTGCCGGTGGCTGCAACCTTGGTAATCGTACCGTTGAGCCACACATGACTGGCCTTGCACCGTTTGGGCTCGATGTCGAAGCGACGAGCGACTATTATCACGCCATCGTGAATGAAAAATCCGTTCATAAAACAATCCTACTCACTGAGCGCGGCGATACCGTTACGGAAAACGTCATCATGGCTGCTGCACTTCACCCAGGCAAGGTGACTATTCGCAATGCCAGCCCGAACTATATGGTACAGGACGTCTGCTTCTTCCTTCGGAAGCTTGGCGTAAAAATCGATGGCATTGGCACAACTACCCTCACTATTCATGGTGTTAAATCCATCGACAAGGATGTTGAGTACGCACCGAGCGAAGATCCAATCGAAGCAATGAGCCTCATCGCTGCCGCCGCCGTGACCGATTCAGAGATTACAATCACTCGTGCTCCAATTGAGTTCATCGAGATTGAACTTGCGATCCTTGATGGCATGGGGCTCAACTACGAACTGAGCGAGGAATACCCGGCTCGAAACGGTGCAACTCGCCTGGTTGACATTCATCTCAAGCATTCCCTGCTGCATGCGCCAAAAGACAAGCTCCATAGTATGCCGTTCCCTGGCGTTAACATGGATAACCTACCCTTCCTTGGTTTAATAGCTACTGTCGCCAAAGGCCGCACGCTCGTACACGACTGGTCCTATGAGAACCGTGCTATTTACTTCACTGAGCTCACCAAGCTCAATGCCAATATCGAGCTTGTCGACCCGCATCGCGTGTACATTACCGGCCCTACCAAGTGGAAGCCAGCAGATGTTGTTGCACCACCAGCGCTACGGCCATCTGTTGTCATCTTGCTTGCTATGCTGGCCGCTCCAGGCACATCGACACTTCGTGATGTGTATTCAATCAACCGTGGCTATGAAGACTTTGCCAATCGCCTCAATAGCCTGGGCGCCGACATCGAAACGCTACGCGAAATCTAGCCTCACCCTTTAGACTGTGCTATAATTGCTGAGGATTTGGCGAATATAGCTCAGTTGGTTAGAGCGCCGGGTTGTGGTTCCGGAGGTCGTGGGTTCAATTCCCATTATTCGCCCCATAGAAAAAAGACAGTCATGCGACTGTCTTTTTTCTATCCATATGGGTTGTACGACCTAGCTGGCGGCTCACGAAACACTGGAGGTTTCGCAACCGGCTGAATGCCACCCGGTCGAGGACCCGGGGCGACCGTACCGCGACGCAGAGTTCGGGCATCATCGTGATACTTTGAAGGTACGCCAGCGCCAATCGCCGACTCCCTATAGCTACGCACAGACTGGCGGTTTCTCTCAAGATGAAGACGCTGATGGAACGGATCAACACTTGTCGAGCCAAGTCTATCGCCCTGCGCCTCTTGGGCATAGACACTACTATGAAATACAGCATCAGTGCCATTGAGGCGAGCTAAAAGCTCAGCTGGAATCTTCGGCGGTGTATTCATATCGCTCATGTTTTTTATTATAGCGCATATTCTGATATAATACGTAGGCACGCGGGCGTCGTATAATGGCTAATATGCCTGCCTTCCAAGCAAGCGATGAGAGTTCGATTCTCTCCGCCCGCACCAAAGAAAAAACACATCAATTGCGATGTGTTTTTTCTTTGGCTATATGGCCCCTGTTTTAGTGCTCGTGTTCATCCGCATCAGCATCCGCTTTTGTAGCATGCACCGTTCCATGTGGATGCTCGGCTGGCGCATAAATTGAATACACCTTTAAAACCTCACCGCCTGTATTTACAAGATTATGCCATGTGCCCGCAGGTACAAATACTGCGTCGTCATCGCCTGCTGCCGTCTCTGTCAAATCGGTCTCGCTTGGACCCATATATACAGTTGCGCTTCCCAGCTCAATACGCAGGAATTGGTCATGATCTTCATGTACTTCTAGCCCAATATCATGACCTGGCTGAATCGCCATCAATGTTACCTGTAAATTCTTGCCCGTCCATAGCGTCGTACGGTAATTGTCGTTTTCTAGCGTCGCCGACTCAATATTGGCGACGAATGGCGCCGGTCCGTGATCAGTAGTATCCATATATGCCTCCTTTTTTCTTATCTCCTCCTATTATACCTAATGCGGTATAATACTTGGGTACGCCCCGATAGCTCAGCTGGATAGAGCAGAGGACTTCTAAGCCTAAGGTCGCTGGTTCGAATCCAGCTCGGGGTACCATACATAAGCATTATGAAAAAGACGCTGCATGCGTCTTTTTTGTTATTCATCGCGATAGGAAACTAAATATATGAATAAAGTCGTGGGAATACCGGAATGTGATTATCGATGATTTATAAGCGTATAATAATTGAAATTTCAAAAGCTGAAAAACACCACCTCGTCCTACTTCATGAAATTATTAGTCTAGCTTATTGTCCAATGTATATTACTAAGCAATATATACCCACCTATCCCTAATGCAATAACCATAATAACAATTATGAGGACGGTTTTAATCAGGCTTCTAACTACATTAATTTGCTTATAGTCGCTTGAGTAGTCTACTGGTTGTGTATTCAATTTCTTTTTTTGATTAGAAGTTTTCTTGTTTTTGTTCAAGAGAGAAACCTTTTCATTACTTAGTGTTAATTTATTATATAGTCAGTTGTTGGCTTTCGGCAAATTAAGCTCGCTTTACAAACGGCTTCATCAACTTAAGATTGATTACTGATGGCTACAAATGACGGCAATAGCCCCTACCATAAGCCGTCTACGCCGTTCGCGCGCAAACACATACACATCGGCTATACTATTTAGTATAGTCGAAAAGGCAGGACTTCTAAGCCTAAGGTCGCTGGTTCGAATCCAGCTCGGGGTACCAATCGTAAGTACTATAGATAAGACTTCCTCGGAAGTCTTATCTTCGTTGACATCATATACGCACCGCAAGACGTTAGTTTAAATATAAGGTAAAATGGAATGAATGCCTAAAACACACAAACAACCGAGTAAAAAAGCAATGGTGGCGACACGGATATTTATCGCTGTATTAATTTTAGCCACAACCGTAGCGGTTTTCTTTTTTGCACGATCAATTGTCGACAAGCGCATACTTATCGATAAAGGTGAACAAGTGACGGGTATCGTCAATACGCGAGAAATCGACATACATACGTCACGCTCAGGCAATATGACCACCCGCACCCTAAGCTATACTTTCACCCCCAAGGGGACAGAAGAAAAAGTAACCAGAGATAAATTCAACGTTAGCCAAAAAGAATATGAAAAATACCTACAAGACAGCGAGATTCCGATCAGCTACCTGCCAGATAATCCATCTATGAATGCTCCCTCTGTCAGCCTGCGGCATATGCACCCTATATCTGCACTTTTCGTGTACTATCTTGGCATTTTCGGTGCGTGTCTTCTATTTGCTAAAGTAGGTAAACTGTTGCGAAAGAAGTATAAAATAAAAAAAGAACCAGGCATATCAAATTACTTCTTATCAGTAGGAGTATTCGTAGTGGCTGTTGCTACAGGCATGGGCGTTGCGATACTCACCTCCCAGTTAGTAAGTCTGCTCCTGTCATAAACAGCAGCTAGGCAAGTAACATGGTTCTAATTTCGTATACTACGCCGTACCACTAAAAGAGTCGTTGTTTTCTGCAATGGCTTTTTTCATTTGACGGCCGCAAATGACTGCAACAACTCCGATTGTAAGCCACCTATATCGAACACAAGAGTAAATACTGAAGAAAAGTAAAAAATCTTATATAATAATTTTGTTCAGCTAGAGCAATCGACCTCACATATAGGAAGAAGAACGATGTCCGATGCTAACTTTAATAACGAAGAAGAAGCAAGAGTCAACAAAGCCAGGGCAGCCCACCCAGAACTCTACCCCAAGTCACAGAGTGAATGTGATCGCCTGCGCTATCTTGCGCTACATGGTCGTGAATTGATCGTATCGGAAGATTGCCCCGAGAGGGAACGTCTACCCGAGGAGTAATCCTCGTTTCAGCTGTACAGGTTGACCAGCGTTGAACACTTCAGTTTAACGCTGGTCAACCGATCAAACTCCTGAACACCTCATTGGATTAGATTTTATTTTTACCAGAAATGTTTATTATTCAACATAGCCACATGCTCACGAGTCGTAAGTGCCGTTCTAACTTCGCATATTATGCTGTACCAAAAAATGCCTAAATATATTTAGGCATTTTTTATTATCACAACCAGCACATCGCAGAGCCATTGCCTGATTTTGCAGTACGCCAGTGATCGGCTACATCTTATATAAGATTCCCCCGTAGTTATATGGCGTAAACGTATCAGCAATAAAAATAGGATAGGCCTCCTGAGTCAGACCTAATTCCCGGGTAATATCTGAAGGCAATGGCTGGAATGCCCTTAGGCTACGTCTGTCCAAATCTAGCCTATCGCGATCATCCAGTGTCATACGATACGCAAATCGATACTTTTCAAGCTCAACCGCTTCGGGTAGCGCGTCTACACTAGATAGCCGCTTAATTTTCTCATACCAATAATCAACGGAGTTTAACTCACTCGACATACTTACTTCAATCGATATACAGTTAGGCAAGTATTTATTGATACAGTCATAATCCGCCACGACCATCTTCATTAAGCCCAAGTAGCCTGCAACACGGTCTAGGATTTGATTGCCTTTTTCACCAACAAATGTACAGTCATTATCGGGACAGAAAGTATTGTGGAAATCTAGGACGACGTCATAATCCTGCGCAAGGCTCATCAACTCATTGGCGCGGCGCTCTTCGTAGAGCAGGCTATCGGCAACACCGGGAAATGTCCGATTAAGATCGACACTCGTAAACCGCACCTCTTGATCAAGCGCCGGCTGGTTTGCAATAACCGCATCAACTCCCAGAAGCGGATTAGCTTTCAAAACCTCGACCAGGCTGATTCCTAATGTCTCATTGCCATGCATACCACCAATTACTAGAATTTTCATATTACATCTCCTCTCTTTTAATAATCACGAAGTCGCGCCGATCTGGCACCTGTGACAAACGTTGTCGGCTCACAGTGACCGAAGGATCGAAATCACGCTCAGCCGCTCGGACTAAGGCGGGATTGATAGTTCGAAAAGCCATTGTGTTGCGCTCAAAGGCATCCATGAAACCTTCGGCAATTGCCTTGAAATTTTGCAAGTTGCCGCTTTCCCGGACCCTTTTGTCTGCAAAAATCTCATCAAGCCAGACGAACTCATCCCGACCAAGTTGCCGTTGCATCCACTCGCCCATCACGTCAACATCAGCGTACTTTTCCTGTGCTAGTCGAGCAGCGTCAGTAGGCCAAGCGAGCGCGGCAACAGCAGTCTGTTGATCAATATCCTCTTGGTACCACCGCGTAGGCCTGGTGGCTGCGATATCGGTAAATCTATCGATTAACTCAGCCGGCTCGTACGCAGGGAGAGATACGGCATTCAGACAAACCCCACACGTCTGCCCTAGGGCCAGTCGCGACAATCCGCCCTGGCAACGCTGCACTTTACTCATATCTGCACACTTTGCCTGCTCGTACCATGGCCACCCCCTAAACGCTTCTTGATATACCGGCACGATTTTTTCATAGTCTATATCTTCGGGTTTATAAAAATTATTTGACTCCATCTTACATTCTCCTTTCATACAGTTTGCACATACATAAAAACGCCAGCTGCGCGCTGGCGGTTATTTGCAAGTGGCAATAACTACTCAGTCACGAGCTGGCGATATATGGTCATGATGAGCATCAATAATTTTAAATGCAGATTCGTATCCGCCTGTACCCTCATTGAGCCAACCACTAATTCGGGCAATTGTGCGACTACTAAGCTTGGTCACGCCTGTAACTTCCGTATATTTTTTGCCGCTTTTCAGCATACGTGCAGCCTCGAGCCGGGCAGAGATTTCGATAATTTCTTTCTCAGTCATAAGGTCACGTAGAAGATCTTGCATGCTAGAAGCAGTATCAACGCGCGCCAGCACCTCGGCAAATTGCTTCGGTAGGCTCTGTGTCCAAATGTCATCATTCGTCATGTCATCACTTTACTAAAGTAAAGTATTTTTGTCAAGCGCACTGACTACTAAATAAACGATCCAGTTCTGACTTCGTTGCGAATGCCGTACCGAATTTATTTAATTCATCGACAATTGTGATCATATCTACAGCAATTGTTGTGATGGTGCTCATTTTTACTATCATGCCGCTATTTGCCGTCTTCTTTTGCAAAAACGCTTAGTCAAATCTAAGACTCAAAGGTTATTAGACTAAAATGGTTATCATAAAATTCCATATGCCATGCAACACGAATGGAACTAGCACACTCCTAGTTCGCATAGTAATTAAGCCGAATACTACTCCCGCGACCATAGTCACCGGTATAACATCTGGATTAGTGGGATAGTGGGATAAAGAAAAAATGATACTTGATACGGCAATCACTAACAGTGAAGAATATTGAAGACGCTCAAGTGAAGTCTGTATAAATCCTCGATTAATTAGCTCTTCTATTATCGGAGGAATGATCGCTGCGGAAAGAGCATAAAAAATAAGCGAAGCACTTAAGTTATTGAACATACCCGATGAGAATAGTAGAGGTACAATAACCACAGCAAGTAGCATTGAACATATAAATAACATATCCCATATAGTAGGCAGCTGTGGTTTTGCGATTCTAAGTAAATATATTAGTGACCTTACCGACACACGCTCTCCCGTAAACCTATACATACTATAAATAGCAACCAAGGCCGCAAGTACGGACCCTAGCCCACCTATTGCCCAACCATATTCACTAAGCGTCACTACGTCAATAACAGTACCAATAATAAACGTGGCAAAAATAAAAGCTAAGTATGTCCACGAGGCTTTACTTCTTGTATGCTGCATATTCTTAGCAGTATAGGTGACTACCAGCCAGGCCACAACAGGATAATCTTACGAATCGTGTGTATTAGATTCACGATGAGCACTGTCGTTGACACAACGACCCCACAAATATTCTTCACCCGCGAGTATGAAACGCGGAACTGCCGAGATTGGTGAGTTTATGTCAGTTCTCGATAAGCTACAGGCCACTAAGCCTACATCAGGAAATCTTCAAACATCGAGTCGGGTCGGACAACGACCTACATTAGACTATAGCGGAAAGGCATATTCGCAAAGAAGCCTACCATTGCCGTCATCCCATATGTAGTATGTCTGATTCGGGCATTCCGAGCTAGTGCCGTGCAGTACAATTGTCATACCCACAAAACCGTTACTACTTTGATTGAAAGTTACATAGGGGCCAACTGTGCCGTTTACGGGGTACTTAGGCGCGGAAGGTATTTTAACAACCTGTCTTAATTGACTCATCAGTTCGACGGAGTCGACTTCTGTATACGTGTTAACATTATTCGCTAAATAATCACGGCACTTCCCGCCAGGAAAGCCGACTCCAAGGCAATAGTGCGAATTGTCAGGCATAGCTGGATAGCTACCCTTATCCGCTTTATACAACGCAAAGGCCTGTTCCCATGCGTGGAATTCAGACATAATTGCGGAGTTTTGCGCACGTTTTTGGATACCGCTATAAGCGATTACCGTAATTGATGCCAGTATGCCGACGACCACAATGACGATAAGTAGCTCCACGATCGTAAAACCCTTTTGCGCTGATTTCATTATAGTCAGTATTGTAGCATAACCACTTATTATCTCACACTACTGGCAAGTATCATGATTGCATTTGTTTTAGCGGGAATTTTAACAACTATTATTTTTATCTAGTAAGCTTGATGCTTACGTAGATATTCACATCCTTCTCACTCCATATACAGTACTGCACCATGAAAATAACCCAGCACATCCACTGGGCTGTTTTAATTTAAGATACTCAACTTAAAGTCTGTCGCTTTTTTTCGAACTGTTTTAGACGTATGGGCTTCTTGAACTTTAAATAACTGTATTATGTCGCTTGCTATGACAAATCCATTTTGGCAAAAGTATACCAATGCCTTCATTACATTGACCGAAACGATCCAGTCTACATCTGTCGTTCTAATTCTATTTTTCAGCCATGCAATCGCGCTGCCTCTTTGATCTTCTGTCAACGTCACTTCAGTGAATATTTGAGCAAGGTGCCACTGTATCGATGGCTGATCACTTTTTGTCAGATTACTGAAAATTCTACCAAGGTACGGCTGAACCCAGTCGGGCTTATCTTTGATAATCTTCTCAAATGAGTCGATCGCACGCATTCTTACCCATGCGTCATCCGCAAAAATACAATCAAAAAGCTCTTCAAGTCGAGATGGTTCTGCATAAACGCTGTCGATAACTTCACTTGCGCGCCCAAGTGAGTTTGCCTTTCCGCCAATCATCAATATGCTTTCATATGAATTCATAAATTAAGTATACCGTAGCCTAGCTAGCATTGACTCCTGCCTTACACCGCGTACCGTCATAAATAATGCCAGATGTTATACTAAAGTGAATGAAAACCACTTTACTTATACTCTTGTCCTCCGCATTTATTATTCTTGCATCCTGGTTAACATTTGCCAGTTCAAATCGCTACGGTATTCATAGCGATTCCGCCTCTTGCGGTGAAAATAAAAGCCATGAGATTTTCTACACAGCCACGTCATACATACTCACGACGCAAACCTACGAACGAGACAAAGTTAAGGTTGGCACATGTCAATATGAAAATTTTACTGCCAGAACTTTTGCGTTGGATTTATGGATACCCGCAATTGCATTCGGATTCATATCTTATAAAAGAATCGACCGTAGCCGTCGGAACCACCGTGAAGTAAGCTAACTTTCACCTTCCTAATCGTACCCTAGGGTGAAATGACGTTACTTTCTAGCAAGCGTTCTTGCAGCATCGTCGTACGAACGCTTTATAAGTTGACCTAAGACATCAATATCAACATCACTAAGCTTATTTATATACAAACAAGCCTTGCTTGTCTTGTGCTTGCCGAGCTTCTCCAGCAGGTCACTATAATCAAAACCGGGCATAAAAACATACAATGTTAAGGTTTGTTTTCTTGGAGAAAACGCAGCCAGGGGCCAGTCAGCTTCTTGCTTACTCCGCTCTGATTTATAGTGATATTGCCCAAACCCGATCATACTCGAGCCCCACTTTTTCGGCTTTTCATTGGTTGCCTCTTTGTAGAGCTCCACAAGCTTATAGGCATCGGCCTTTTTCATGTCGCCATCAACAGAATTGATAAAATCATCCACACTTGCATCATTTACAAAAGTTTTGATTGTACCGCTCATATTTCTATTGTACCAGCAACCGAGACTAGCTGCTTGACTAGCCTAGCTAGGCTAATCTTAACTAAATATAGAACCTTTACCGCTCTGTTAAAATAAAACTATGCACAAACTATTCTTAGTAACAGGAAATGCCAATAAGCTTGAGGAATGGCAGCGGCAATTACCCTCGGACATCGAAATCGACTCCGTTGATATAGACCTCCCAGAAATTCAAAGTAGCGACCCCAATGAAATCGTAGCAGACAAGGCAAAACGCGCATACGAAGTAACGGGCAAGCCAGTCGTGGTCGAGGATGTATCGGCTGGTCTGGTAAAACTAGGCGGGTTACCAGGCCCATTTATTAAATTCTTCGTCAAAACACTAGGTGACGATGCCCTATTCACCCTTGCCCAAAAGGATGGTGAGCCAGCGGTCGTGTCTTGCTCAATCGCATACTACGATGGACAGGAGCTACTGACAGTCCGCGGCGATGTAAGCGGCAGTATTGTCGCAAGTAGAGGTAATAATGGTTTTGGTTTTGATAAAAACTTTGTACCCGACGGACACAATCTTACTTATGCGGAGATGTCCGGGGATCAGAAAGACACCGTTAGCCACCGATCAACCGCCATCAAACTCTTTATTGATACATTGAAATTACATCAATAAGGATTTGATTTTAGCAATAAATACTCTAGATTACCTGCATGTTCATTATGCACTGAAATCTATCACGCAGCTTCTGACCGAATGGAAGATACAACGAAAAAAGGCGGCTCACCTATTTTTTAGTCTACCCTTTTGGCGATTTAATCGACCTAGTGCGACTCTTCGGTTGCCATGTAGACAATATATAGACGATCACTCCAATAAGGAGTGTAATAATAATTCCTGCACCTACGATAATTGGCATGCAGTGATCAATACTGCCCGCCCCTGTTCCGTCCATTGAGTTCATGTCGTGCGAATGCCCCAGGTGGGCTAGTATAGTATTAAACATATCGCAATTATATCATGATACTTATGCTTATTAAGGCTATGGTATATTCACTGATGATCGGCCATACTACTAGATATGAATCCTCCAGTTAATAAAACCATTTCGAGAAAAGTCCTCCTACTCATAGCCATCTTGTGGGCAGCGGCACTACTTATATGGCCCCTATTCATCGTACTCAATAAGACTATTGAATCCGCGGACCAATGGACAGTGGCAATTTTCAACTTTAGCGTCACTGGTGCATTCAAAATTGGCGCCCTTAGCTTTATAGACCTCACGACACTGGCGGCATTTGTAACTGGATTATCACTTTCGCTTGTATACGCACAAAATAATGTAGTAAAAGTTCTACTTTTGATGGCTACAATTGCGGCGACGACAGTTATATTTGTTACTGCGCAGATACTCGGCATCTTCATTCTTTACGGGCCACTCAGTCAGCTATAAACAAATACCAGCTCCCTCGAAAAGAGTGCGACCACTATCACTCATGTGCTAGTCCAAGACTAGCTTCACGTTGCTTGGATATGAATTTATTTTGGTATGATTAAAAGAATGAAAATAGTAACTGCAGGACCCACCTTCCTAGATATCGATGCCTACGCATGCGCTATTGCGTATGCAGAGCTACTGCGACTCAAGGGTGAAGACGCGGTTGCGTACAGCTCTGCGATAGTAAACGAGAGTGTTACGAGCACAATTCGTTCGTGGGACGTGTCATTTCTGACGAATTACACACCAAATGACGACGACACGTTTATTCTTGTTGACGTCTCAGACCCTGATTATTTGGATAAAATTGTAACAATTGACCAGGTCGAAGAAGTTGTTGATCATCACGTAGGGTTCGAAGATTTTTGGCACAATCGCATTGGCAACAGAGCACACATTGAATTTATCGGTGCTGCATGTACGCAGATTTACGAGAAGTGGCTCGCCGCAGATCTTGTTGATAGGATGAGCGAAACAAGTGCGCGACTGCTGATATCGGGCATCCTTGACAACACTCTCAACTTCAAGGCCGCCGTCACAACGACTCGAGACAAAGCAGCTTATAAAGAACTGCTCACAATTGCCAATTTACCAAGCAGCTGGGCTGCCCAATATTTCACAGAATGTCAGGAATCAATCTTTAAAAATATCCAACGTGCTCTCGAACTTGATACAAAAATGATGAAACTTACCAATATCAATACTGATGCTATTGCGTTTGGGCAGCTGGTAATCTGGAGTGGCGAGCGAGCAATTAGCGAGCACCGCTCAGCGATCGAAAAAACGATGTCAGAAAAGTCGAACGACTGGTTTATAAACATCGTAAGCATTGATGAAGGAACGAGCTACTTCTTATGCTCGAATGCTATCGTTCAAGAGTGGGCGCAAAAAATATCGGATGCTCACTTTACCGGTGGTGTCGCGCAGACAAATCGCCTGTGGCTGCGCAAAGAAATAGTCAAACAAGATCAATCATATATCGCTTAAGTTTATGCGTATTTTGCTATACTTAAACATATGCAAAATACTTTCATGAAACAACTCGTTAGTTCCGAATATCTCATTGCGGCAATTTTAGTGGCCGTTTTTTATATTGTCGTTGGCAATTTTGACTGGTGGTGGCTGCCAATTCTTTTCTTGGCCCCAGATGTAACTATGGCTGGCTATCTTATCAACTCGCGCGTCGGGGCTGTTGTTTACAATCTTGGCCATAGCCTTATCGGGCCAGCCATTCTTGTGGCTATCTATATCGGCACCGATAATCGAGCTGTCCTATTTGCCGCGCTCATCTGGCTGTTTCACATTCTTATTGATCGCGCATTTGGTTATGGGCTTAAGCACACAGAAGGGTTTCATCACACTCACCTCGGCCCTATTGGCAAACAAAAGCAAAAGTAAATTCCTGAAAGATACAAAGCTCATCTGCTACCACGACCTTGCTACACGACGCGTGGCAATCAGTGCATGATGCTATAATTACCAAATCATGGCCATACTTAAACGACTTAAACTAAAGACGTATGCGTACAAGAAATTCATAGAGAACTATGTTGACTCGCCTATTCGTGAGGGTAATCACGTCACCATACTCACAAATGGCGACGAAATATTCCCGTCAATGCTAGAGAGTATCGAGCAGGCAAAACACTCTATCTCGTTCCTGACGTATGTGTACTGGCGTGGCGACATAGCGACACAGTTCGCCACGGCACTTGCCGACAAAGCTCGTAGCGGCGTGAAGGTAAATGTACTTATGGATGCGTTTGGCAGCAGCAAGATCGATACACAACTAATCGAAAGTATGCGAGCAGCCGGAGTGGAATTTCGCTGGTTCCGTCCCCTTAAGTGGTACGCACTTCGCAAAATAAACAACCGAACTCATCGCAAGATCCTTGTTATTGATAATCGTACGGGATTTCTTGGAGGCGTAGGAATTGCTCAGGAGTGGACAGGCCACGCCCAAGATATCCACCACTGGCGTGATACGCACTTTAAGGTAAGTGGGCCCGCCATAATCGACCTTATCGATAGTTTTAACGATAACTGGTGCGAAGCAGGAGGCGCTGCAGTCGAAAATAACCATACCCCCACGAAAGCAACTCGCGGCGGCGCTATGACGGTGCAGCTCACTTCTAGCAAAGCAACCCATGGCCAAACATATGCCGATAAGCTTTTCATATCCCTGATACGTTCCGCTCAAGTGAATATTAATATCACCACTGCATACTTTGCCCCAAGTGTGCATTTTTGTAATGCCCTCATAGCAGCTAGAGCAATGGGCGTAAAAGTCGTTATTTTAACAAACGGCAGCTACACAAACCACGCCATTGTTCGCAAAGCTGGGCACAGATATTACAAACAACTTCTTGCTGCAGGTATTGAGATTTATGAATACCAGCAAACACTTCTCCATAGTAAAATTGCCACTATTGATGGTGCTTGGGCGTGCGTTGGATCGATTAATTTTGACGACCGGTCGTTTGTCTTGAACGATGAGATCAACATGTCACTCACCGATTCAAAGCTGATCGCTAAGCTTGATGCGCAACTCTCTGACGATCTTGCCCATTCTGAAAGAATAGTTCTTCATAAATGGATTAAACGCCCATTTCTTGCACGTCTAAGCGAACTAGCGAGTGGGCTCCTTCGTCGCCAATTATAGGCCTAGGGCCTGCCACTATCTCACTCCTCCAATATCACTCAATTTAAACCATACCAACTGTGAGATTTCTCACATCTCTCCTTATTCATACGCGCTATATTAAGGGCACACTAATGTAAGAATAAGGAGTTATCTATGGAAAGGTTTGATCTCACACAAGAGTTCGAGAACGTAGTTGGTAATATCATTGGTTTTCTTCCAAATATCCTCGCTGCTCTTCTCATACTGCTCATTGGTAGTATCATTGCATCTGTTTTGGCACGTCTGACGCGAAAAGCCCTTCAGCGACTTCGATTTGATCGAATGATCCATTCATCGGCTGCAGGAACCATGATTTCTAGGGTCATCGAAAGTCCAGCTTATTTTACAGCGAGGATTGTATTCTGGCTCATTATGATTGGAACGATCTCATTGGCAATCACGGCACTTAATCTTCCCGTCCTCAATGACTTATTAGGTGCAATTTATGGATACGTTCCTAATATCATAGCTGCCGTTATTATATTTATTGTTGCGAGCGGTATTTCGGCAGGTGCAGCACGGTTTGTCCAGCGCATCATGAGCAACTCTGCCATGTCACGAATGATAAGCGCTGCTATACCCGCCGTTATTATGAGCCTAGCGGTCTTTATGATCCTCAATCAACTCGGCGTTGCAACTGACATCGTAAATATCCTCTTCACAGCAATCGTAGGTGCCATTGCCCTGGGCCTCGCTCTTGCCTTTGGACTAGGTGGACGGGACGTTGCCAAAGGCCTGCTTGAACAGGCAGCCGATAATGCACGAGCCAAGCAAGACACTATCAAACAACAAGTTACGCAAGCCGCAGAAAACGCACGACGTGCTACTAAGCGATAAGCTACTTTACGACTACGGCGTAATTATCGTACTTGCCTGTTGCTGAGTATCAAGAATTTGCTGCACCTGTTCTAGCGTGATCGTGATTGTGCTACCAGGCAGGGCGCTACCGCCAAGTACCTGCTTTGCAACCGTATTTTCAACCGCCCGTTGCACCACGCGCCGCATAGGACGAGCACCGAGCCGAGGGTCATAGCCTGCCTCTACTAAATAGAGCTTGGCGTCTTCCTCGACCACGACAGTAAGTTTTTGAAGAGCCAGCGTCTTGTTGATGCCAGCCAGAATAAGGTCAACGACCTGCACCAACTCTTCTTTGCCAAGTGGGCGAAATGTTACTATTTCATCGAAGCGGTTTAAAAACTCAGGACGGAACTGATTTGTATTGATAAGCTCATCGACAAACTGCTTTTCAAATTGCTCAAGTTGGTAGCCACGTTCGATGTATTCTCGGATTCGATCGGCACCAGCATTACTCGTTGCAATGACAATCGCATCACGGAAGCTCACTTCGCGGTTTTTCATATCACGCAAGATTCCCTCGTCGAGCAGCTGCAAAAGTGTCGTGAGTACCTGTGGGTGAGCCTTCTCAATCTCGTCGAGCAACACTACACTAAATGGCTGTTTCATCGCCTGGGCGGTCAGACTATTTGGATCATCCGCTCCATCGGCAATCAAACGAGACACGTCTTCGGCTCGAACATATTCGTTGAGATCCAGTCGGATCATTCGTTCTTCACCCCCGAAATAAACATCCGCCAGGGCTTTTGCAAGTTCGGTCTTGCCCACACCCGTTGGCCCCAAAAATAGAAAGGTACCAATTGGCCGGTTTTGATTGCGGACCCCGGCACGAGCGCGCCGAAGTGCGTCGCTCACCACCTGAACGGCACGTGTCTGATTGATCATGCGTTTATGAATAAGGTCCTCAAGATTCAGTAGCTTCTCACGCTCGTCATCGGTGTTAGCGACACCAACCTTAATGTCCATGGTCTGTTCAATCGCTTGCTGGACAGAGTGTGCCGTAATAAGCCCATCCTCGGGGTGTGATGCCGCCGACTCTAGTAACTTCATCGCTCGTCCAGGCATAGCAAGGTCATGCACATAGCGTTCGCTCAATCGATACGCCTCCTCAAGCGACTGGTACATGAAGGTTACGTGATGTTGAAATTCGAGAATAATCAGCTGGTCTTGCAAAACCGCCAGGGTCTCATGCTCGGTTGCACTTGCGACTGAAATACGGTTAAGTGCGTTTATCAATGCCGCATTACGCTGGCCGATTTGCAGGTATCGCTGCTCATCCATCGTTAAGACAATCCGTAATCGACCTGCCTCAAGGATAGGCAGTAGTACATTACTAAGGTCGACCGACCCAACACCTTCTTCGAAGAAGAGCTGGGCATTGTCGAGACAAAGAATAACGTTCTTCGCACTATACGCTTCATTAAGAATGCGCATCACGAGCTGCTCAAGTTCACCGCGGCCCGGTGCCGCCGCAATCAATGCTGACGCATCGAGCATAATCACCTGTCGAAACTTTAAGTTTGACGGAAGAGAAGACGACGCATCGAGCAATCGTTCAGCAAAGGCGTGAACAATCGTTGTTTTACCGACACCAGCTGGCCCAACCAGTGTTGCATTCTGCCTGCCCGCCCCGGAAAATGTTGCAATAAGCTGATCGAGCGCCTGGGCATGCGCTTCAAGCTCAACTCTAAGTGCTCCATTACCGCTCATTTGCTCACTGATATTTTGTCCGTAGCGAGATAAAAGTGGAATGTATCCGAATGACCAATCGCGTGCAACTCCACCGGTTCGGCGCGGCTTCTTTGATTGGCGGATGAGATCATGAATATGCTCGTACCATTTCACACCGGCAATAAGGTCATCGTCGCTCAGTTGAAGATGGGCAAGCACCACCTCATGCTGTTCGAACGAGCGTACAAGCGCAACTAGCAGTAGCCCTCCACTTATCTGCTTTAAGTCCGTCTGCTCCATAAGCGCCAATGCCTCATGCCAAATAAGCTCACTGTCGGCCGGCTTGTCGGAGGTGATCTCCTGCAAAAAACGGGCACCAATCCCAAAGCGAGCTGCGAAGAACTGGCCACTCGGCACTCGGCTCACAATTGCAGCGAGATCACGCGGTGAGGCATCTTTTGGTAATTTACCAAGGATGTCACCCGCCAAAATACCATCAATCGAAGAAGATGCCGATGGCTTCAAATGATGCACATCGCCCTTCCACCACTCCAAGATAATAATCGGCACCGCCGACAGGCCAAGCAGCAGCCATCCAAGTGGCTGACCAATCACAATAAAGACAACGGCGGCAAAAAGACAGATGTATACCGATACGACGATAAGTGGCTTCCACTTAACAATAGCCTCACCGATGCGCGCTTTTTGCGCGCGGGCACTCTGGCGATCGAGGACTACGCCGTCCATGTCGGTGCCCATCCAATACTAAACAGCAAGATGCCTGCAATTGGTAATAGCGGTACGAGTGCCCAGCCTATCATCACGATCACTCCCCATATAACATGAAGAGTGATGACGACAATGCCCGCTACGATCATAAATGTTCGTACCATTGCCCCGATAAGCCGCGAGATCAAACGGTCAAAAAATGCTCGGACTTGCACACCAATCGGACCCGACATTTTACCTGCCGATATCTGCCTAAAAGGTGAAAATAATGTTTGAAGCAAAAGACTAATGGAGAAGAAATCAAGCGTACGAGCTAGCCGCTCACCAATCAAACCCACGCGCTGCCTCCAGCCATCACCATACCACCAAGAAAGAATACCCACGAGAAACATAACCTTATTGTACCCTACCACTAATAATTAGGCTATAATAGTTACATGTCAAAGCCGTATACTACTCTTCTCGGCAAAGCCGTCCGTTACGCTGCACGCCTTCGTGGTGGCGGGTCGGCTCTTCCTGGGCTATTCGTTGAAAAGATAGACCCAGATTTTATTAAGTCCACCCTCGACCAACTCCCTCGTGGCGTTGTGGTAATTAGTGGCACCAATGGCAAAACCACAACTACTAAGATGGTTGTTGAGTTACTTGAAGGGCAGGGCCTAAAGGTATTTACAAACCGCACGGGCAGTAACTTCGTGCGAGGAGTCGCTGCTGCTCTTTTAGGCGCAGTTGATCTAAAAGGAAAGCTCGATGCCGATATTGCCGTACTCGAACTCGACGAGGCTCACGCAGTTCATTTCGTGAATGCCATTCCACCACGCTACAGCCTCCTGCTCAACGTCATGCGCGACCAGCTCGACCGCTTCGGCGAAATTGACACTACCGTCAAGCTTCTGGCTCATATTGCCACTCATACAACTGACACGGTTGTCCTCAACCGCGAAGATCCACGGGTTGCGAGTCTTGCAACAGCTCTTAGCCATCAAAATGTCACGTATTTTGGCCTAAGCGATACCACCCGGGCGCTCTTCCCCAACGACGATGATCTTCATAGCGCGCCGCGCGCCGCAGCCACACTTCCCACGGCCAGCGTCACACTCGATGAGCTCAAGCAATATAGCGCAACGTTCACCCTTCTCGGCAAGAGCTTTACCACCCAGCTCAAACTTCAGGGTGTTTACAATATTTACAATTCAGCCGCTGCACTTGCGCTCGTACGCGAGATTATAGGCGACAAACTTGATACCGACGCCCTTATTACCTCACTCGCGGCCGTCGAGCCCGCCTTTGGACGCGGCGAAACGCTCACCATTGGCGGCCAACCGCTCGAACTCGTCCTTGTTAAGAATCCTGGCGGCTTTCGGCTCGGCCTCAGCTCCTTTGACGTGCAAAATTATGCCACCATGATCGCCATCAATGACAACTACGCCGATGGCCGCGACATGTCATGGCTATGGGATGTCAATTTCGACAGCCTATCAGAAAAAGGCGTCCAGTCAGTAAGTGGCATTCGCGCCTACGACATGGCGCTCCGCTTACAATATGAAGAAGTGGCAATTGGCTATATCGATACGAACCTCACTGCCGCCCTCCGTACATTTATTGCCCACCATGGCGACCAGCCAAAGCGCATCTATTGTACCTACACCGCCATGCTCGCCTTACGCCGCGAGCTCAGTAAAATGACCTCTGTGGAGACAATCTCATGACCGATAAACGCACCCTCACGATCCTCCAGCTCTATCCTCGTGATATGAATATCTACGGTGACTGGGGTAATACGCTCACCCTCAAGCGCCGGCTTGAATGGCACGGCTACACGCCCATCTTGAAGGAATACAATCCCGGTGACACTTTCCCTGAAGGTATTGATATCATCGTAGGTGGTGGCGGGCAAGATTCTGGCCAATCCATCATTCAGACGGACCTTTTGGCAATTGGCGATCGACTCAAAAAACTCGCCGATGCCGATGTGCCGATGCTTATGATCTGCGGGCTCTATCAGCTACTGGGTAAATTCTTCAAGACCCAGGATGGCAAGATCATCCAAGGTATTAGTTTGCTCGATATCGAAACACACGCCGGGCCAGAGCGACTGACAGGCAATATCACCACCGAAAGTGACGATCTTGGTACGATTATTGGCTACGAAAACCACAGCGGCCAAACATTCCTCGGTCGCGGCGTCAAGCCACTTGGCCGCGTCATTAAAGGCGCAGGCAATAATGGCAAAGACGACACCGAAGGTGCACGCTACCGAAATATCATTGCCAGCTATCTCCATGGATCACTCCTGCCAAAAAACCCAGCAATTGCTGATTTTCTTATCGAAAAAGCTGCTATTAACAAGTACGGCGACTTTACTCCAACTGTCATTGATGATCGCTTTGCCGAACTTGCCCGCGAAGCAGCCCTCAAGCGGCCACGCTAATATTCCTATTTCGCAGCTTGCAGTTTTTTGAGTTCAGCAATCACTTGCTCGCCGTGACCAATGGGCGTCACGCGGCCGTACACCTTTAGCACTTGCCCGTCGGGATTAATAATAAACGTGCGGCGCAAAATACCCTCCCGGCCAAACTGCTTTGGACCCCATGCACCGTAAGTGCGAATCATCGTAAGATCAGGGTCACTTAGGAGCGTAAAGTTAAGATTGTGCTTCGCTTTGAATTTATCATGGCTCGTTCCGTCGTCGGCACTCACGCCAATCACTTCCGCACCAAGCTCAGCGATCTCGTCGCGAGCATCGCGCAGGCTACATGCCTCAATTGTACAGCCGGGCGTATCATCCTTTGGATAAAAATAGAGCACCACCCATTTGCCACGATAGTCAGCGAGTGAGCGTACGACACCATCGGCGTTGGTAGCACTAAAATCTGGAGCAGGGTAGGGTGTAGGAATCATCATATCTCCTTCAGTATACCCCAAGTATTGCCTGCTATACTAGGTAGGTGAAGTCCGAAAAATCATCCTCGCGCCTGCTTACATTCGATCTGCTGCGCGGCTATTTTCTCTTATCTATCATCCTCAATCACCTCTACTGGTATCCAAGTGGTCTTGATATCGTAGCCGCCCGGGGTGATTTATTTGTCACTGCCGCAGAAGGATTCTTCCTCATCTCCGGTATTATCCTGGGAATTGTGCGCGGACGTCGCCTTATAGATCAGCCGTTTAAAAAAGCAGCGGCCCTTCTGCTCAAACGAGGCGCCCATCTTTACATCGCAAGCATTGTCCTAATGCTCATCTTCACCCTGTTAGGCTGGTTCTTCTTCATGGACAATCCTGGCCTTAAGCCAGGCATCCGACCCGCCACCGAATCATTTTGGAGTGTCCTTGGTGGCGCACTTACTTTTAATTACATTTACGGCTGGGCAGACTATCTACGCCTCTATAGCATCTTCTTACTCCTGAGCCCTATTGCCCTCTGGCTACTTCGAAAAGGCAAGTGGTATATCCTAATGGTGGCAAGTACTATCATCTGGCTACTATTCCCAGAAAGTGGCACCTCCCCACTAAGTAACGAGCTACTCATGCCAATTGCCTGGCAACTTATATTCTTTGGCGGCTTCACTGTTGGCTTTTACTGGCCGAAGCTCACCTCGTGGTGGCAGGAGCTTAGTGAGCTCACTCAAAAGAATGTCATGGGTACGATCGCGACAGTTGCCATTACGACCATCACCGCGAACATCATACTCTTTTTTGGCAAAGATATACCCGGAGCGCCTGGCGACGCATTAACCCACGCATATAACGTAACTCTTCCCTTCTTTACCAAAGAATCCCTACCGCTGCCACGCATCTTGCTTTTTGCCATCTGGTTCTCATTTGGCTTCTGGCTCTTCCATCGCTACGAGCACATGATCGTACGGTGGTTTGGCTGGATACTCATACCGTTTGGCAACAACTCACTCTACGTGTACATTATCCACGCATTCGTGCTATTTTTCGCCCACCTTATCATGTGGCATGCCAGCTCCAATATACTCATCAACCTCATAGGTTCATTCGTAATTGTCGGGCTCATCTGGCTGTCAGTTCGCCACAAATTCCTAATGAAAATTATTCCGCGCTAAGGCGATCGATTGTGAGCGCACCATACGTCGTACGATCGGTCAGCAGAAGATTGCCAGGCAATCGGAGCACCGGGTCGCCGTAGTACACATAGTAGATCACCTCACTACCAGCTAGGTCAACTTCGGGATTTTTTACCTGTCGATCACTGCCACTGAGTGGCGCGTATCCGCCTTTTAGTTCGGTCGCATCACTATAAAAATGGACAGGGCATGCGCCGCGGTAATAGTCGAGCTCCATTGCGACATACGGATCAGCCGCCAAGATCGTGGTGCCGTCAGGACAATCTTGAAGCACGGCCGAGGCCTGCTTCAGCTCAGGATGCTGCATGCGCTGGAAATTAAAATTACCAACCACTGCGAGTTGCAGCACGCCAATTATCAGCACTCCTGCGAAAATGCCGATCAGCCACTTGCCAGCTCTACTCACACGGGGATAAACCAGCCCGGCAGCAACGCCAATAAATAAGCTGCCTCCGATAGTAACGTGCGCAAGGTAGCGTTCCACATACATAGGACGCATAAAACCGACCAATGTCAGTATCGCAACCGGCACAAGTAGATAGAGTAGTAAAAGACCAAGGTAATTTCGCTGTCCAGCCCGTACATATGTAAATGCCTTCACGCTCAGCCAACCAATCATCACCAGGATAAATAGCACGAGTAAGGATACTACCGCATTTAGCTGCCAGATCGGCTGGTATACAAAATTAAACGATACAATCCCAAGAATATTTTCGAGCGTCATCGCCTGCGAGATAGGTGCAAGCGCCCCGTTACTCATTTGCTTCAAAAAAGTCGGCAGCCATGGTGCAAAAAGAACTAAAGCTCCAGCGCAGGCCGCGAGCCACGGAGCCCGTAGTAATTCGGCAAGAGAGCGTTTGTTGCGTAACTGCATCCACACAAGCCATACCACATGCGCAATCCAAAGAAGCGCCGTGTAGTAAAGAGTGTACACTCCGACAGCCACCAGCACAGCATACGCCACGTAAAGCCACACACCTCGCATCTTTTCTTTAGCATCAAGCGCCAAGATCAGCACATAGGTTGCAGCCACGCCGATAAGTGAGGCGATCGAATACATACGAATCTCAAACCCGTAACGTAGTAAAAACGGTGACAACACAACGAATACCATAGCGACGAGCGCAATCCTTACACCAAACAATCGTCGTATGAGCATGACAGCCAGGAACGCGGCTCCTCCCATAGCCAGCACACTCAGACTGCGTAGCGCCAGCTCACTCCACCCAAAGATAGTTGCCCACCCCTTAAGAAGCATGTAGTAGAGCGGCGGATGAGTATCAATTGCCGCCAGATGCAGTAGCTGCGAGAGCGACTGTTTAGCAAGCAAAATAGAGTAGGCTTCGTCAAACCATACGCTCTGGCGCAGTCCAATTAGTAGGCTTACAATCATTGCAGCCGCCGCTCCAATAATCATAATGATAACAACATGACGCTCGGCAAATGATCGTCTTCGTAGTCCAAGTCGTTCGAGAAGTGTGTGTAACATACTTATGATGGTAGCGATTTTACGACGAAAAAGCCAGCCAACCCCTAGATTTCATTGGAAAAATACGCTATAATCACTCAAGTTACCCACCTATCGGGGTGTGGCGCAGTTGATAGCGCGCTCGGTTTGGGACCGAGAGGTCGAAGGTTTGAGTCCTTTCACCCCGACCAGAGTCGCTTTATTCGAACTTTCCGTTCAAATAGGCCGACTCAGGTTCAAATAAAATAGCATCGAAGTCTCGATGCTATTTTTAATAGCACAATGATTAGCCTATCTCCGGTGAACGTTAGGGGCGTATTTTGACAGCTCTTACTTATTGCGGTGAGCGGGAAATAAGTGCCTTACAGCGATAGTTAGCATCGCCGATATCTGCACGAGCGTAGCAACAATTACAATGCGTAGTGTTATATGATCAAGATCGAAGTTATAGAACTTGAAGCCCTGGAAAAAAGTTAAAACAAAAAGCGTTATGGATTCTACAAATAAAAGGACAAACAGAAGTATCAAGGTTAGCTGCTTTAAAGCCTGGTTTTTATTAATTAAGCCGTTTTCCGCCTGTTTCTTCTCATTGTCAAGCGCTCGCGCACGAACCTTTTCTTTATCAATAAGTGACTGGAACGTTGTGGTTGCTGGTACTTGCGCAGATGAAGTGGAGGTTAATTTCGTATTACGAGCGTGACTAGAAGTTGTCCTAATCTCGGCAAGGATTTGTTCAAAAGAACTAAGGGGGCTTTTGTTTGTCACCCCTTGATCAGTCTGGCCGTTGCCGGTCTTCGCTTTTGATGAACCCTTTTCCTCCATACTAGGCCAGCCCTAACTTCTCAAGCCTAACCGCCATAGCTACAGTTGACACCTTGAAAGCATCTGCCGTGTCCTTAACGTCACCATTAAGAGCGTAGAACTCCCTGACTTTATCTTCTGGCATTAAAATCTCAGCAGCAAACGTATTAGCCTCTTTCTCCTGGACTGCCAACTCCTCCTCTTCGGGAGTAGTATCGGGCCGCAGAAATGCTGATACACTTTCAAGAGATTTGAAATCGATAAACCCGGAGCCAGGCTCGTCGGTGAGTTTGTCGCGGTGCAAATAGTAGTGACCGAGCTCGTGAGCCACAGTGAAATATTGGCGTTTCGGAGGCTTCGCAGTATTTATGACGATATTATAAACACCATCAGATAGGAAAATCGCCCCGTTAATCTCATCATTGGGGGTTTCATAATATTTTATAGAGACATCACCTAATGCGGCTATTGTAGCGTCAAAAGGAAATGGTACTAATCCAGTTGGATTATAGAGACTTAAAAACTCCCTCGCCTTCTGTTTAACCGCATCGTAATTCATATATACATTCATTATAGGTGGAGTTTTAAATTAATACCACATCGACTATTTAATATTTAAATAAAACCTTTAAATACTTCAAGCGGCACGCCTGCGCTCAGCGATTCGCCAGCACACCAAGAATAGTGCTACTGCTTGCAAAGACCGTCCACTTGGTTCATAACTATTCCTAGTCACCACCTCTTTTACGGTGCAGAGATCCCGGCTCTTCTTCGAGCCCAGACCCCTGCACCGTGCAGGCAGTCAGGCGATTGCCTGCTGACAATGAGAGAAGGTGAATATAGTGGCAGCAACTTTGCAGCTTGCAACACCCAGTCGTACCGACCCCTTAGTGGAGCGCTCAGACGAGTCAGTTATCTCTGCGCTCGATGCACGCGGCCTTGTGTATTCTCTAATATTCGTAGAGGAGTACACCAAGCCACGGCTCACGGTGAACGACGACCAGTACGGGTTCATCGCCGAGTACATCGGCGCAAGTGACATCCTGTCCAGTCTCGACAATGTCGAACAATACGTACGAGATAGGGCGGATGCACCGTCAACAACCTTTCAGACCGTGAGCGCCATATACGGCTCGGATGGCACCTGGCAGACTGCCAACGTGACGGCTGACAGCTTCGCCAGCGAAGAGGATGCCATTACCTGGCTCTTCGATCATCTTGCTGAGCATGTAACACATGGCATACGAAAACGAGAGTATCGAAGCGAGCACTACGACGGGTTCACGCGGTACTTTATCCGACCAAGCAATTGGTGGGCAACGCTCGAAACCCTGACACCGGCCACCGACGATGTCATGCGTGCGCCCGACACCTACTAACCACCGACCAAGCCCCGCAAGAGAGTTGAGCCCCGCTCCTCCTGGAATGCGGGGCTCAACTAATTCTTGAGATCAGTGTCTGTCAACTTATTAGCCCCGAGAAGGAACAGTCTCGCCACGTCGTAACTGCAGCCAACGCGCTTGGCGATCTCGCGGATGATCATTCCCTGCTTGCGGGCCGAAGGATCTCCCCTTCCTTGGATGGGGTGAGGCCGCGCGGCCTGGTGCCAACGCCACGCTCAGCCAGGAGACGCAGAAAGGTTGACTTAGCGATACCGCCCTCACGAGCCAGCGCCGTACTCGTTTCGCCCGCTTTGTAGCGAGTAACGAGTTGATCAAGTTCTTCTGCTGTGAAACGATCCGTCAGACGGTAGCGCTGCGCGGGACGAGGCTTCTTAGCCGGAGGACGGCGGAGCTCAGCTGCGTCGATCCGATCGAGGCCTCGCGGATGACATCGAACTTGTCGATGGTCCATCTGGCCCGGTTCGAGTAGCATCCTAGGACCTCGACCAAATAAAACGACCGTCTTGCACGGTCTTTTTATTTTGCTAGTGATCCACTCTGCTATCATAGTCACATGGCACACTTCTCAAAACGCCTCTTCATTGTCAATTTCTTCGGGACGCTTTTTTATCTTAGCTGCCTGCTGCAGTGGATGTGGGCAACCTTGCCTTATATGCCAGGTATCGTCCGTCTTGCGGAAATACTCCAAGGACCAAAAAACACGCCGGCACCAATACAAGAGACTACGACCAGTGGACCACCGTCTCTACTCCTTCTTATCATTGCTCTTGTTGCTACGGCCATCGTTATTGGACTCACGCTATACGTACTAATTAAATTCCCTGTCACCGTCGCCAAGTCGGCACAAAAGATGACTCAAAACGCCTCTGCCCGCATTGTGCCAATCGTTACCCACCATGCCAAGTTACCAGAAAAAAAGCGGCGTCGGCTGACTGCACGAATTGTCGTGTACCTGAAGCTGACTATCTGTGTCCTCCCGGTTATTTTGTGCGCCTGCACTTACTTCTTCGAAACCGAACTTGGATATGGTATCACTATGATCATTGCTGCAGTGCTTGGCCTTGGCTCACTCCTACTGCTTAGCGCTCAGCTACTCATCGCAAGATGGCTAAAGGTTAAAAGCAGCGCAATCTGGTAATACGCGCACGCGTTTACTTATTTTGCATTCGCTTCTTTTCGCGCTCCAGTTTCTTGTCGCTCTCGTCTTCCGCTTCTACAAGATCTTTGTCGGTAATTTTATGCTTTTTCATAATAGCGTCAAGCTTGATATTGATAGCTAAGTTGTCGCGATTTTGCGTATTTTGAATGATAAACACCGTCAAGAAGGTAATGATCGTCGTACTTGTATTAACGATTAACTGCCAAGTGTCAGAAAATCCAAGGAGCGGGCCGCTTAACGCCCACGCCACCAATAGACAAAGTGCGGCCACAAACACCCATGGCCTCCCTAGGATGGTTGAGACAGTAGTCGTAAACCTGGTGAACATATCTGCTTTTTTCTTACTCATCACATAGCTCCAATCCTGGCGCTCGTTATTTTGCGCGCCATTTTCCGTCTGCAGCTTTTTCGTACTTCTTTTTCACCGCACTCCAAGCTACTTTATGCGCGACCTCCTCTCGATCCTCATCGCCACGACGCTCTTTTGGATCCTTGTACTCGTCGTAGGCATTATTAAACGCCTCTTTGTAAATATCCTGAGCATGCGATGGTAAAACATTTCTCACACTCTCGGGCAATTCATTTGTTGATGAATATGTCATAGCTCCTCCTTTACGAAATTGGCTTGCCGCCAGTTACTCCTATTACTTCAGCCGTAATATAACTTGATTCTTGCGACGCGAGAAAGACATAAGTCGAAGCAAGTTCTGCGGGCTGGCCAGCACGGCCGAGTGGCGTATCTTCACCAAACTTCTCTAATTTTTCAGGTGGCTGACCGTAGCTCGGCTGAAGAGGCGTCCACACTGGACCAGGCGCTACGGCATTTACTCGTATACCCTTTTGGGCCAGCATCTGAGCCAGCCCTTTCGTAAACGTCGTGATAGCACCTTTTGAAGACGCGTAATCAAGAAGACCTGGCGAGGGCTGATACGACTGAATCGATGTCGTATTGATAATAGATGAACCTGCAGGCATATGCTTAACAGCCGCCTTTGTAATCCAAAACATCGCAAAGACATTTGTTTCGAATGTCTTTTGGAACTGCTCCGTCGTAAGCGTTTCAAAATCCTCAATAAACACCTGCTTACCGGCATTATTCACTAGAATATCGAGCGCACCGAATGCGTCGACTACTTCTTCGACCATATCTTGGCAAAATCCTTCGTTGGTGATATCGCCCGGAATCGCGAGCGCCTTCCGGCCAGCCGCCTCAATCTCAGCGATCACCTGCTTTGCATCGACTTCTTCTTCGGGTAAATACGAAATAGCAACGTCTGCGCCTTCACGGGCATAGGCAATAGCAACTGCTCGGCCAATACCCGAGTCGCCACCTGTAATGAGCGCTCTTCTTCCTTGCAGGCGACCTTTCCCAACGTACGTTGTTTCACCATGGTCGGCCTTCGGCTGCAATTTTGCATCCAGGCCTGGCTCTGGCTGCTGTTGCTCTTTGTTAATGTCTGGTTGATTATATTGATCGGTTGGATCTTGCATTACATACTGATCTTCGTGGTCCATATATACCTCCTGAATTATCAAAGCACACCCAAGGTTGCTCTACTTTTCATTATACGCTCCTCCTATACACCAATAAACCCAAGCGTTCCGACTAGTATAAGAATTTACTCCTTTCTGTTTTTTACCGCTCGCCGTATAATAAAGCTACCGCTTATCATGAATACAAAACAAACACGTGCGCTCCTGATCATCAGCTGCCTTTTGGCCGTTATGATTATTGGCATCATTATGTATCGTTTTCATTCTTTGAAACCGCTTGAAGAAGCCGGCACGGCCGACACAAACCTCGTCCAAACAGCTCCTATCAATCGCACGCAATCAGTCGGCGGAACATCGGCCGCCGCTCCGCAGTCGACCACACCATCACCGTCTCCACAGCAGCCCCCTGTAGCCCAGCCGAAGTCAACCGGACCGCTTCCTGTCGATGAAACGACCGCTCCAAAACAAGCTGCGATCCGCGCAGGCGTTGCAAAAGAATACCCGTACTATGCCCTCTTACTACCCAATGACCCATACGCACAATCAAGCTGGGCCCTGCAGGCCAGTCAGGCGCCGGCCGCCTGGAACCAGACAACCGGATCGTCGACAATAGTCGCCATTATCGACAGTGGCTTTGCACTTGATCACGAAGATCTTAAGCAGCAATGGCATCAGAATCCAGGAGAGATTGGCAGTACCAAAGCTAGTGACCGCTGCTGGATAGGTACGGCCCAGAATAAGTCCAGTAACAACTGTGATGACGATAATAATGGCTATAAAGATGATGTCACCGGCTGGAACTTCGTTAGCACTACCAACAACCCGCGGGCTGGCCAACTCAATCCAAGCGGCGCAGCCGTATCCCATGGTACCGAAACGGCCGGACTTGCTGGCGCGACCAGTAACAACGGACTTGGTATCGCCTCTCTCAATTGGGGAACCCGTCTTATGCCACTCCAGGCACTGAGTGATGATGGCACTGGCTACACCAGCGATGTCATCGCTGCGCTCTATTATGCTGTCGACAACGGTGCGCAGGTTGTAAACATGAGCCTCGGCGGCAGCCAACCCGACCCTGCTATGCAGGCTGCTATCGACTACGCTTATGATCATAATGTCGTCGTCGTTGCAGCTGCCGGTAACTGCGGCACCGGCCAGGAACTCGGTTGTGACGCGGCTAAACCGGGCGCTATGAGCTACCCAGCACTTAGTAATCATGTTATCGCCGTTGGTGCCACCGACAGCAACAACGGACGCGCTAGCTTTAGTAGTTATGGCCCTGGCCTCGATGTTGTGGCGCCAGGATCCGGAAGTATCGTGTCGCCAATGTGGCAATTAAACAATCAAACAACGAGTTACGCAGGGAGTCTCTATGGCACTTCATTCGCCACGCCTTTCGTAACAAGCCTTGCCGCACTTATCAAAGCTGCCCGACCCGCCGCTTCAGTCAATGAGGTCACCGCCCTCATCGATGGTTCAGCTCAAAAAGTAGGCGCCATGGCAGGTAAGGTATATGCATCACAATATGGCCACGGACTCATCAACAGCAACTCCGCCATTACTATCGCCCAATCGCTGAACGCGACGTCATCAACCCCGATATTACGCCAAACCGGAAATGCAGTTTCAGAACATAGCTTCGCTTCTGGATCAAGCATGGCAAGTGGCTGCGAGGTCGACCCCGAGACCTACTGCACGACGTGGTTTCATAACGAAACGAGTGGCTACGACCGCTACTTACCATATATAAAAGCCGGCAGCACTGGCTCGGCTGGCTGGTCATGGACGGGTGATTTACTACAATCCGACTTATGGTCAGTGCGCGCGGTTCAAGGCTCGACTACCTCATCGACACCATACCTGCTATTTTCAAAATAACTTTCCACTAATGGCGAGCTGTTAGAATTATTTATCTGGTACGTCTTTTTTCTTACTAATATCTTCCTCACCTATGCCATACTCGTCATCGTCACCGTGCTCTTCCAGATGCCGACGCGCCTCTTCAATGCCACGATATGGTGAATTCCAGTCCATATCAGGCTCATCGGGCTCATCATCCATGAACGGATCCCCAAGATCCGGGTCATCATCTACCTCATCATCATAATCGGGAAGTTGGGTTTTATCATATTGCCGTATCATATCTACCTCCTTCTACCAGTTCATAGCAACCTTAGTATACGAATTCTAGAAACTATACAATGTAATAAAATTCACACATCTCGCATTCTGGAAGCACGCTGGCTGATACGGTGTTTATTTGCTACACTGTCCCTACTATGCATAAACTTTTTGAGCGCAACCACGATCCTATTTGGCACGCGCAACTCGCCCTCCTATTTGTTGTCTGCCTGCAATTCTTCACTAACTCAGCACTACTGCCATTCAACAAGTTCGCCATCATTGGACTCGAGCTCTTCCTCATCATCATCCTTACCTTTATTACGCCGGCTGGCTACGCAAAAGTAAATAAAACACGCCGAGCACTTGGCATTGGGCTTATCGGATTTATCACCCTTATCAACATCGTTTCACTAATACTGCTCCTAGGTGCACTATTTTTTGGCGACAAGGCAGTCGATGGTCACGACTTACTTATCAATGGTCTGGTCATCTACGTCACGAATATTATGATGTTTGCCTTATGGTACTGGGAGATGGACGGCGGGGGACCAGAAAAGCGCGCCACCAACACGACCTCACGTGAAGACTTTCTTTTCCCACAGATGCTCCACCCCCTCGTATTTACAAAGAAGTGGCTACCAGGTTTTATCGACTACCTCTACCTTTCGGCGACCAATGTCACCAACTTCGCGTCGGCTGACACTATACCGGTATCGCGTCGCGCTAAAGCACTTATGATGATCCAGGCACTCGCATCTGTTATCACCGTTGTGCTTGTTGCTGCACGAGCAATCAATATCCTGCAATAATCTTACTTACTCAGTATCGCCGAACGTCTGTTCAATATATCCATTGACGCCATCGGCCCAGTTTGTAATCACTTTGCCGTAGCGTATGTCGTTTGCTCGAACATCATCACGACTCACGAGTCGACTCTCCTCAATCTCACTCGACTGAAGTGCAATCTTCAACTTGTCGCGCTCGGAAAGCGTCGCCTTAAACACAAATTGATAGGTCATCAGCTGGCGACTGGTACGCGACGCGACCCAGCCGAATGTAACGGCCGATTCATCAAGCTCAATACCGACCTCTTCAAACACCTCACGGATAGCTGCCTGCTTTGGTGACTCGCCATCGTCGAGCATGCCACCAGGAAATGTCCAATAATCTTTGTAGTGCGCCTTGACGATTAGGACCTTGCCAGTAGCATCTTCGAGAATAACACTCGCGCTTGCCACTCGCTTATCAAAACTATCGAGCCATGCAGCCTTTTGTTCAACAGTGTACATAGGCATCACTCGCTTACTTGGCAAATTCTATCGCGCGCGTTTCGCGGATAACGCTCACTTTGATAGTACCGGGGTACTGCATCGTACTTTCGATCTTTGTTGCGATATCGCGCGCTAATTTAATAGCGTTCAGATCATCGATTGCCTTTGGACTGACAATCACGCGAATTTCACGACCGGCCGAAATAGCATACGCCTTGTCGATTCCATCAAAACTAAGAGCAACATTTTCAAGATCGCGCATACGCTCTGAGAAATTCTCGGCACTAATATTACGTGCACCCGGACGAGCAGCCGACACGGCGTCAACCACACGCACAACCAGCGCTTCAGGGGTTGTCGCCTCAACATCATCATGATGCGCCTCGATAGCATGAGCAATGTCTTCACTCATACCGTACTTACGAGCAAGTTCGGCGCCAATATGGTGATGCTTACCTTCAACCTTATGTGTTACTGCCTTGCCGACGTCGTGCAGGAGCGTAGCAATCTTTGTCACGCGGACATTAGCGCCAATTTCCTCGGCTATCAGGCCTGCCATGTGTGCCATCTCTGTACTGTGTAGAAGCACATTCTGGCCATATGACGTACGGTATTTAAGCTCGCCCAGCAAACGTAGCATTTCTTTTGGAATACCGACAACGCCAACCTCGCGGGCCGTATCTTCACCGGCACGAATAATATCTTTTTCAATTTGCTTTTCAGCTTTAGCCACGACCTCTTCAATACGGCCCGGATGAATACGACCATCCTTCATAAGCATTTCGAGTGTTAAACGCGCCACTTGGCGGCGAATCGGATCAAAGCTACTAAGTACTACCATGCCAGGGGTATCATCCACCAATATATCAACACCCGTCGCACGCTGAAGCGCCTGAATATTACGGCCTTCTTTACCAATAATACGACCCTTCATTTCATCGTCGGTCAGCTTGATTGCTGTCACGGTTCGTTCAGCAGTCACTTCGGAGCTCATGCGTTCCATCGCTGTCACAAGGATTGTTTGCGCGCGCTCCTCGGCATCTTCCTGAGCGTCGTGCTGTAATTTATTTACCAGCCCAACGAGATCGTGCTTAATATCACGCTCGGTCATCTGAAGTAACTTATCGGCAGCATCAGCTTTTTTAAGACCTGCGATCTTCTCCAGCTTCTCTTGCTGTTTGGTGCGAATATCACGAATTTCCGCCTTTAGCTCTTCAACTTCATCTTCTTGATGACGTAGCTTCTCAGTGCGCTTATCGAGTTCATCGAGCTTGCGATCGAGTGTCACCTCCCTATCGGCAAGACGATTCTCTGTTTTTTTCCATTCTTGACGGCGCTCATTTTCAAGCTGGACCGCCTCATCCTTTGCTTTTAATACGATGTCACTCGCCCTAGCCTTCGCCTGAGCTATCTCTTTTTCGGCGCGGTCTTTACCTGCTGCCGCTTGGCGCTTTTGGTAGACTACAGTCCCTCCGGCGCCAAAAATAACCCCAAGAATTGCGGCGATTATCCCCTCTATCATGTCTGTTCCTTTCTTCGCATCACCGACAGTCGATTAACAAAAATATGTCTCAGTAGCAAAAGTTAACGGTGAGCGTGTGTTTATCAAAAATATCATCAGAGCTTTTAACTAATAAAAGCTATTCTTATTGTAGCGCTCTTTACAGCAACTCGGCAAGCGTAAAAGCTGGCAGATTAATTAGTAAATGATCCCCAAACGGCTCGAGTTGGACCGGTATTCCATCCGCCATTGCCAGGAGTAATCGCGGTATTCGGATCTTCACACCTCCAGCCCGGTGAAATACTCGCGCCGTTTGATCCATCAAGGCCAAGAACACCCAGTACATAGAACTTGCCGCGAGTAGCCGGACATACTATGCCGTTGCCGCCACCTGCATATCCAGCATCATAAAGGTGATAGTAATAATATCGAGAGGTACTATTCACAGGGTCGACTGGGGTTTTTCCAAGATATGGCTTGAGGGCGGCCATAAAGTTCTGCGGATCAGTATAACTGTACTCCCAACCCACAGCACCCTCTTCGGGATACTCGCCATTAAAACTCTTGTACACTTCCAGTGCTTTGCGAATCGCATTCATATCGCTAATACGGGCGCTATCTCTAGCGCGGCCCTGTATGCCGTTATAGGCAACAATCGTAATCGCCGCCAGGATACCAATAATAACAATGACGATCAGAAGTTCGACGATTGTAAATCCGCGCTGTTTCATTGGCCCCCTATTTAATAAACGATTGTTGTGTTTATTTTATATTACCATATGCGCGATAGTCTATTTTCGCGGCTTAGTAATATGTGCTTCGCTACCATATTCAGGCAAGATAATCCTGTCATTTTCACCCGCCTCTAGTCGCATCAAAACGTCTTTTTTCCAGCCATCGCCAACCGAGCCAATAATTGGAACTTCGAGCGCATCAGCAGCGGTATTAAGTACAGTGAGTCCAATGCGAAGCCCCGTAAAACTCCCCGGCCCCTTAAACGCGCCGATACCACTGACGTCATGCCAGCTCTTGCCCTGAACTGTAAGTTGTTCCTGAATATACCCAAGAAGGCCCGTGGCAAGTGTGCGATCGGCCTGCCACTCTGTTTCAACTTGTGTCGCGCCATCAACCAACGTCAGTTTACAGAGCGGGGTTGAGGTATCAAGAAGAAGAATCACGCCAATTGCTCCACGAGCTCACCACTCACGGCACCCCCCGCCACCAGCTCAACCCGCCTTGTCGTCTCGGTTGGTGAAGTAAGCCCAATACGCAGGTGATCTTTGGGTAAAATGCCTTTAATGATATCGGCCCATTCAATAATCGTTACACTCTTGGGATTATGCAGCGTTTCGTGCAGTTCGTTCGCCATAATACCGGCGTCATGCAAACGGTAAAAGTCGTAGTGTGCCAGCTCAAGGCCTTGCGCTGCTTCATACACTCGGCTAATCGTAAAGCTGGGACTTTGCACATCCTCATCGATTTTCATTCCCAAGGCGATACCCTTTGTAAGTGTCGTTTTACCGGCACCCACGTCACCCACTAGTTCGATCGTTTCGCCACCACGAAGCAGCGCGCCAAGGCGTGCGCCAAATTGTTTCATTTCCGTTTCACTATAAACCTCGATAATCACTCCCGTCATTATACCACTCACCACCTCTTCATATCCAAAACATCTGCAAGCCTGAGCCTGAGCAGGCACTAGTGCGCTTGTTACGTAAAAAGTGGGGCAATTTGAGAAGGAAGCGGCGATAGCTTTTTTGACTCGAACTCTCGCCTTTTTCAAACGTGTGACGTATAGTAGAGCATAACCAGTATGCGTATTTCAGATGTTACCATCGAAAAATTGCTCGAGCGCAGCGGTGCGGCTACTAAAGAGCAGCTTGGATCCCTCAAAGAAGAGGGCACCCGTTCGCGTCGCCCGATGCAAGATCTCGCCATTCAACATGAGCTCATTACCGAAGAGGGGCTCGTGCAGGCGTTTGCAAACTACGCCGAAATTCCTTATATCAAAATTGATCCGCGCGATATTCCTAGCGACGCGCTCAACAAAATCCCAGAGCGTATTGCCCGCCAGTATAGCGCTGTCTTGTTTAAAATTGACGAAGACGGCCTGCAACACCTTGCCATGGAAGACCCTGATGACGTTCAGGCACTTAACTTTATCCAAAAACAAATCGGCGAAAATGTTAAAGTCTATATCGCGACTCACGAAAACATCTTGTCATGCCTGGAAAACTACCGCGGCGATGTAAACGAGGAGCTTAATGAAGTTATTGATATTCAGCGAGACGACAACGACACGCAAGATGTCACTGAAGCCGACGTAGCTGAAGATTCGCCTATTGCCCAAACCGTTAATCTCTTGCTCGAATACGCCATCCGCTCCAGCGCGAGCGATATCCATATCGAACCGCGTGAAGACTTTGTGCAAATCCGCTACCGCATCGATGGTGTCCTCAAAGAAGTAAATCGCCTCCCGCGAAACGTACTTGGGGCACTCGTGAGTCGTATTAAAATTCTGTCAAATCTTAAAATCGACGAACGCCGCGTACCCCAAGACGGCCGTTTCAAGATCAATGTCGGTGGCAAGCAATACGCACTTCGTGTTAGTACCTTGCCAATTGCCGACGGCGAAAAGATCGTCATGCGTATTCTCGATGAGTCAAATCAAGCCGTCTCTCTCCAGCAGCTTGGCTACTGGGGACGCTCTCTTTCGGTGATTGAAGTTGCCCTGACCGAGCCAAATGGCATGGTACTCGTCACTGGCCCGACCGGATCTGGTAAGTCAACCAGTCTATTTAGCGTCCTTACCCGTCTCAATACTCCTGATGTTAACATCTCGACTATTGAAGACCCGGTTGAATATAAGATTCCCGGCGTCAACCAAACCCAAACCAATGCCAAAGCCGGCATGACCTTTGCCTCTGGCCTCCGCGCACTCCTTCGTCAAGACCCGAACATCATCATGGTCGGTGAGGTCCGTGACGGCGAAACCGCAAACTTGGCTGTGCAAGCTGCCCTTACCGGACACCTTGTGTTTAGCACGCTCCACACCAATAACGCCGCCACCTGCTTGCCGCGTCTACTCGACATGGGCATCGAGCCATTCCTGATCGCCAGTACTGTCAAAGCAGTTGTTGGACAGCGCCTTGTTCGTCGCCTGTGTATGAACTGCCGCCAGAGCTACGAACCATCAGAGGAAGAGAAGCAAGCTATTATTCATCTCTTCTACCTCAAAGATGGCCAGAATTTCAAGCATATCCACGAACTTGAGCAGCAAGCGACCGAGCAAAAGGTAGGCGGCGAGACACCGCTTGGCACTACTAACGAAACTATCAAGACCCTCTGGAAAGCATCTCCTGATGGCTGCGAAGAATGTAATCACACTGGCTTTAAGGGCCGTATTGGTATCTACGAAGTACTTGGCAACAGCGTACCGATGCAAAAGCTCATCGTTGCCAACGCAACAAGCAACCAGATCCAAGACCTCGCTATCGAGGAAGGTATGACAACGATGCAGACCGACGGTCTCATCAAGGCTATCCGCGGAAACACGACGGTCGAAGAAGTTCTCAGGGTTACAAAAGAATAATTCATGGCAACATTCAATTACACAGCTACCAACGCCCAGAACCACACCATTACGGGCTCTCTCGAAGCAACTGATCGCTCATCCGTTATCGCTGCCCTTGCCAAGCAAAATCTTCGCCCAATCAGCATCAAAGACGGCTCATCAAGCAAAAATCAGTTCACCCTCAACGATCTACTCGGTGGCAATAAAGTAAAAGCCGACGACATCGTCATGTTTACCCGCCAGTTAAGTGCGATGATCAGCGCTGGCGTACCAATTCTTCGCGCCCTCACATCCCTCGGTGATCATGCCGAAAGTCCCGCACTCAAGAAAATTATCGGCAATGTCGTCAAGGATGTGCAAGGCGGCTCTCCACTCGCCGATGCTCTTGGTAAATACCCAAACACTTTTAGCGATGTCTACGTCAACATGGTGCGCGCCGGTGAGGCTGCCGGTATCCTCGATGACATTCTCAAGCGTCTCGCACTACAACAAGAAAAGAACGCCGCCATCCGTAAAAAAGTCAAAAGCGCCATGACCTACCCCATGGTACTAATTGTCATTACCATCCTCGCCTTTTTTGGCCTGATGATCTTTGTTATTCCGATGATCGGCAAAACGATCAAGGACCTTGCCGGCCCTGACGCATCACTACCGGTTATCACACAAATCATGCTTAACATCAGTGGCTTCATGATCAACTGGTGGTATATCCTCCTGCCACTCTTTATTGGCGGCATCATGGTGCTTCTGCGCTACCTCAAAACCCCGGTCGGCAAAGCCCAGTTCCATCACATTGTTCTTAAACTGCCAGGTATCAAGACTATCATTCGCAAGCTCGCCGTTGCACGTTTTGCTCGCACCTTCTCGGCGCTCATGGGCGCGGGCGTCGCTGTACTTGAAGCCCTCGATGTCACGGCGCGCGCTATTGGCAACACCGTCTACGAGAAGGCGCTGAAAGACGCCGCCGAGCAAGTAAAAAATGGTAAGCAATTATCTGAAATTATCGAAGCCGACACCGAGCTATGGCCTGCTATTGTCGCCCAGATGCTGTCTGTTGGTGAGGAGACGGGTCAAACCGACACCGTACTCGTCAAGGTAGCCGACTTTTACGAGGAAGAGGTAGACGTAGCGATTGACGGCCTTAGCTCAATCATCGAGCCTGTCATGATCGTCGTCATGGGTGGCATGGTTGGGCTTATCGCAGCCAGTGTTATGTCGCCTATCGCCGGTCTCGCAAATCAGATTAAAGGCTAGTAGATTTTTATCGTGCTCATGGTATACTAAAATAAGTATTAAAGTGGGCATCAATGGCAAAATTATTCTATAAAGACAAGCCAATTATCGGACTCGATATCAGCCAGACTGGTATTAAAGTCATGTCAATTGACGCCAAAAAATGGCTAGTTCATGGCTATGGCTCAATCGATCTCGATCCAACACGCGTTCTCGCGTCGCTTGAAGGTGACGACACTTACCTTACCGAAAACCTTCAGCTCTTACTAAAGGACAAGATCGTAGGTACCCTCTCAAGTGATCACGTTGTCCTTGGTGTACCAACCGCCCGCACATTCTCGCGCACGTTTACTGTCCCCACCTCTGCAGAAAATACACTTAAAGACGCGGTTGAAATCGAAGTTGACCAGTATATCCCGATCCCAATCGGCCTTCTCTATATCGATTACGAAATTATTAAACGCACAAAGACCGACCTTACCGTCCTTATGTGCGCCGTGCCAAAGACCCTCATTGATAAGATTACTGCCACCGTAAAAGACGCCGGCTTGAACGTCACCATGATCGAACCGGGCATTAGTGCCGTGGCCCGTGTACTTGAAGCCACCGAGGAAGGTCACTTGCCAACTGTCATTGTCGATATCGGTCCTGCCACTACTGATATTGCCGTCCTCGACGGTTCAATTCGGGTCACAGGAGGCCTTGGGGTTGGCGGCAATACTTTTACGCTTGATATCGCTAAAAAACTCGGCGTGCCACTTGAAAACGCGCACCAATTAAAAGTACTTAACGGCCTCAATGCAGGCCCACGCCAAGAGAAAATCACCACCGCCCTACGCCCCAGCCTCCAGCGCATTGTCGTTGAAACGCGCAAGGTAATCCGTTACTACAACGAACGTCTGAGCGACGACCGCAAACTAGAGCAAGTTATTATCGTTGGCGGCGGCAGCAATGTCCCTGGTATTGGCGACTACTTCACCAATGAACTTGTCATGCCAGCTCGTGTTGCTAGCCCGTGGCAACAGCTTGATTTTGCCAAGCTGCCACAACCAGCCAAACAGTTCCGCCCACGCTACATCACTGTCGCCGGCCTTGCTAGTATTGATCCGGGGAGTATCTGGAAATGATCAATCTGCTTCCATTTGAAGAAAAACGGCAGATTCAAGCTGCACGTACCAACGTCCTCTTACTTCGCTACGTACTACTCACCGCCTGCGTCATGGCCCTCACTGGCCTTATGGTAGGAGCGGGCTTCGTTATCATGAATACCAGCAAGGCAGAGGCGGAGAAGAAGATTGCGCTCAACGCCAGCAAAGCAAGCTCATACAACTCAGTCCAGGCTGAGGCGCAAGCCTTCCGTACCAACCTCTCAACAGCCAAGAAAATTCTAGACAAAGAAGTCAATTACACGAAAGTAATCCTTGCAATAGCCCAAACGCTGCCATCAGATGTCGTCCTCGACAACCTGGATCTTGATGCAAATACATTCGGCACACCTTTCGTACTGTCTGCTAAAGCAAAAAGCTACGACGGCGGCCTGGCGCTAAAAGCCGCTCTCGAAAAGTCCGATATCTTCAGCAATGTATCCCTCCAAGGTATGACCATCGCATCATCAGATGACGGCTACCCAGTTAGCGTCCAGCTCAATGTAACAATCAACAAGGATGTAGCACAATAATGGCCACTGCAAAAAAAATGACGGCAAGCAATCTGCGCATCATCCTGAGCGTTATCATCTTCCTAATTACAGGAGTGAGCATTGGCGGCTTCCTGCTTCTTACTGGCTCTCTAAAAGACTACGCCAGCGAAGTAAGTAAGACAAATGGTGAAGCCCAAGCGAGCGAAACAAATATCCAGTCTCTTCAGAAGACGCAAACTGAACTTGAAAAATACAAAGAGACAGCAAAACGTGCCCAAAACATCGTTTCCGAGAGCGCAAGTTATCAATATCAAGACCAAATCACACGAGACCTCAACAGTTACGCAGCCCAAGCGGGTATTGCTATCACCGGCTTTACATTCGATGCGGTCGCTACAGCAACCACCCCCGCCACACCCGGTACGACCGGTACTGGCACCACACCTCCAGCGCCATCAGCACCGGCTGGGCTCAACTCAAGGACCGTCACTATTCAACTTGAATCATCAGTCTCATACAAAAGCCTTCTCACCTTCATGAATATGATCGAAGAAAATCTCACAAAAATGCAGATCGCAAAAGTAACTCTTGCCAAATCATCCGATAACAACCAAAACGTCGCCGGACAGACGCTTGCAATTGAGGTCTACGTAAAATAATACTATGAATAACATTTCACTCAACGGACTACCAAAACAACTATCCAACTTCTTTCATCGCTACCACGTGGTCACTTTCTCGCTCGTAGTACTAGGTGGCATGGCAGTAGCTATTCTTCTGCTTAATAATATCCTTACCACCTCAGCTCAACCAGGCGAAACAACCGGCATCAGCACCAACTTCGACACCGACACTATCAAGCGCGTTAATGAGCTCAAGACGACTGGTGATGCTCCACAAAGTATTTCGTTTCCAACTGGCCGTATCAATCCCTTTGTTGAGTAAGCTACCAAAAACGCTTATACTATAGATATGCTACTTCTTGGCTCTCGACTTATCGGCGTACCTATCATGGGATTACAAACGGGCACAGCGCTCGCTCGCACCGCACGTGCGATTATTGACCCTCGCAACCTCAGTATCGTCGCCTACGAGCTGTCTGGGCCGCTCCTCGATCGCCAACCATCACTCCTTAGAATAGTTGATATACGCGAACTGAGCGATATTGGCATGATCGTCGACTCAAGCGATGAGTTCATATCGCCCGATGATGTCATCAAAATTCAATCTATATACGACCTTCGATTTGATCTCATTGGCCTCAATGTCATTGATGAGAAGAAGCACAGGCTAGGCAAAATCGCCTCATATACGCTTGAGGCGACAAGTTTCGTCATCGAGCAACTAAATGTCAAGCGACCACTTCTTAAAAGTCTTAGCGACACAGAGCTTCTCATTCACCGTTCGCAAATTATCGAGATTAATGACACAACCGTTATCGTGCGATCCACTGATGATAAAGTACATAAGCCAGTGGCGCAGGCGATTCGCAGCTATAGCAACCCCTTCCGCGGAAGCTCACCACAACCCGAGGCGACCACAACCCACCAAACTTAGTCGCTACTGCTCGTTAAGGGCGGCCGATATATCATCGTATGAGAACCCTTGTCGTGCCAGGTATTGCATAAGCTTCTGCTTATCTGGATAGCGCGCTCGCTTTTTAGCGATCACTTTCAAAAGCTCATTAGTATCGCTCCGATCCGTCTCACTCAAAAATTGCTCAATGATCCCAGATTCCACTCCTTTGGCGCGCAGCTCGGCTTGTAGCTTTCGCCGGCTAGCCCCTTTTGTGAGACTACGGTTTTCTACCCAGTAACGAGTAAACTTCTCATCATCGATATACCCTTTTTCAACTAAACGGTCAAACACACGTGACGTCACTTCTGGCGGCACACCTTTTTTTATATCGCCCGTCTTTGTACGCGTGTCACGCGTCTTTCTATAGAGATAGTCTCGCACCTCCCGGGCACTATGGGGCCGCATAAGACAATACTCAAGCGCCCGTACATACACCTTACCAAAAACACTCTCCTGCTCAAGTGCTGTCAATTCTTCGTCGGTATATTCTTGTCCTACCTTTAGTCCAAGATCGGCATATTGAAATAGATCGAGTGAAAACCGATACTTACCATCAACCATCACGTTGACACGATTTTTATCTTTCTGCTGGGCCGTAATAGCGGTTACTTGCATCTCTCTAGTATAATGCCATTGAAACATGTCGTCACCAGAAAAAGCTTGCAAGCAATCTTTTTACCCGCGTTGTAGTGCTATAATCGAGTCATGACAACAGATAAACAACCACAACCACTTAGCACAGAGCCAGTTCCACAAACAACCCCACTCTACCAAGAGGGTCGTTACACAAAGTTTTACCTTACAATGCTCATCCTTAGCACAATAGGCACAACCCTCGGACTACTCGGCCTGATTGCGATCCCTGAAACACTGAACGAGCTACAAACCAACCCAATTAACTCAATTACGAGCCTTGTTCAGATATTCCTCATTCTTCCAGCTTCAATTCTTGCACTCGTATTACTCTGGCGTAAGCAGATCCTTGGGCTTTGGATAAAGCTAGGCACCTACGCCGCTACCATTCTCACGATTGCTGTCAGTCTCCTGGCTATTAATCAAACAATTAAGCAGGCAGTTGATATTGCCCTCAAAGATATCGCAGCAGATGATGGCAGCCGTGGCTTCGTCGTCTCCTTTACCACCGGTGCTTTTTACGCAGGCATCATCATGTCCGTCGTCGTTAGCATCACCTTCGCTATCCTCTGGTGGTTTGCTTGGAAAAACCAAGCAGCAGCCGACGCTAAAAATAAATAACTCATTTGCATAAAAATACCCCGCTACATAGCGGGGTATTTTTATGCAATCTATAAATTAGGCTTCAGCTTCGGCAACTTGAGCACGAACCTTAGCGTCAATCTCGGCGAGCACTTCAGGATTTTCCTTCAAGTACAACTTACTTGCCTCGCGGCCCTGGCCAATTTTGGCGTCATTATAGTCGAACCATGCACCGGCCTTGCCAACAATATTATGCAGCACTGCAAGGTCAAGCACGTCGCCCGTCTTTGAAATACCTTCATTGTACATAATATCGAATTCAGCTACGCGGAAAGGAGGAGCAATTTTGTTCTTCACCACCTTTACCTTTGTGCGGTTACCGATTATATCCTCGCCGTTCTTAATCTGTCCCGTGCGGCGGATATCAAGGCGAACAGACGCATAAAACTTCAATGCGTTACCGCCGGTGGTCGTTTCAGGGTTACCAAACATCACACCAATTTTCATACGAATCTGGTTAATGAAGATAACTGTTGTCTTGCTCTTGTTGATAATACCTGTCAGCTTACGAAGCGCCTGGCTCATCAAACGAGCCTGAAGACCCATATGGCTATCACCCATGTCGCCATCAATTTCAGCTTGTGGCACAAGTGCAGCAACAGAGTCGACTACCACAAGGTCAACTGCATTTGAACGTACCAATGTCTCGGCAATTTCAAGGGCCTGCTCACCGTTGTCTGGCTGCGATACCAACAGGTTATCCGTATCGACACCAAGTTTTCGTGCATATGCTGGGTCAAGCGCGTGCTCAGCATCGATAAATGCCGCCGTACCACCTTGCTTCTGAATCTCAGCAATAGCATGAAGTGTAAGGGTTGTCTTACCCGAACTCTCCGGCCCATAAATCTCGATAATACGACCACGCGGATAACCACCACCAAGCGCCAAGTCAAGCGATAATGCGCCCGATGACACCAATTCAACATCAACCGTTTTCGTATCACCCAGTCGGCGGATTGCACCATCACCAAATTGCTTATTGATCTGCTCCTGGGCAAGGCCCAAAGCTTTTAGTTTTCCCTCACTTGCCACCGGCTTTTCACCAATCGCGGCTTTTTCAGACTTTTTCGCTGCCATAATCAGTCCCCTCTCTTAAAATCTATTCCCATTATACGTCCCTCTGGCAAAATTTGCTACAACAGAGCAGTAGCAAGTGCTATAATAAAGCTAATGAAACGTGCTCACGGATTTACTATTATCGAACTGCTTGTTACTATCGTGTTTCTTACCGCCATTGGCGTAATCTTCTTCATACAGAAAAATAATCTCCAAATTGCCGGCCGCGACGAACAGCGCAAGGTGGCAATCAATACTATTCACTACAGCCTAGAGGAGTCGTTCTACGCAAAGAACAAGTTTTATCCCGTGTCGATCGATGAAAAAACACTCACCACTGTACCAGCAGAGCTTTTCAGCGACCCATTCGGCGTTAAGCTCGGTGACAGTGCGTCAGACTACCGGTACGAACCCCTCAACTGCACCGACGACAAGTGCAAAGGCTACAGCCTTCGCACCATCCTCGAAAACGAAGCCGACTTCGTTAAGACAAATCGCTCGAACTAACCTTCGTCGGTATCAACAGGACGGCCAAGCTTAAAAGCCTCAACTGCATTATTAAGCAATGCGATCTGCTTCTTTGGGTTAGTAACATACTTAAACCGGTAGGTTGTTTCGTCGCCCTCAGTAGAAAGACGAATGGAGCCGTAATCAAGAATACTTTGTAACATACCTTCTTGCCGGAAACTAGCATCCTCGATATTACCCAGACTTACCGTCTGCTCATGGCGCGCGAAAAGACTCAGCTGCACCTCTTGAATAACACTCTCGTTAGTGAGAAAGAACTTATTGGCAAGATAAACATAGATTACTGCAAATCCACCAAATGCAACTGCCACAATAAGTGCGACGATTGGGAAAAACACCTCCTGAAGAGTCGGGAATGCGAACGTAGTGCTGCTTGCGGCGATCGTATCATAGCTAAAAAGAAAGAATAATAAAATACCCAGTAAAAGTGCTGTCACTGCGACTGGTATCACAAGTCCAATCGGGTGACGGCGCACGGCACTAATGATGTATTCGGCGTCACTAAGATTCAAAAAAGGATATTGCTGCATCGAAGCATCGTGTCGAGCCTTCACCTCAGGACTAATGTCGTACTTCACTGGCTCAACCGAACGTGCGACATGGACAATTTGAGGCGTGGCAGCTGGAGTAGCTGGCGGTGTTTGGACAGGAGGGTGAGCATAAAGCGGGCGGCCCTGCGCGTCGTAGGCAACGGGCTGGTTATAATCTTGGGGAGTCGCTGGGGGCTGTTCAGTTTTCATGCTTATAGTATAGCAATATTACGCTACATTTGCCTCTGCTACCGGATGTACGCGCCCAAGGTGCTTGTAGGCCTTAGCAGTGACGCGTCGTCCGCGCGGCGTACGCTCGATAAATCCAAGCTGTAAAAGATACGGCTCATAAAAATCCTCAATAGTTGTCGCTTCGTCACCTGTGAGGGCCGCAATCGTATTGAGCCCAACAGGATTATCTCCATAATTATCAATAATACTCAGAAGTAGATTACGATCAGCCGGATCAAGCCCTAGCTCATCAACCTCCAGAAGCTCCAACGCCTTAGTCGTCGTAACGGTGTCGATAATGCCATCACCGTTAACATCGGCGTAGTCACGGACGCGTTTAAGCAGACGATTAGCAATACGCGGCGTGAGGCGAGCACGGGTTGACAGCATCTGCGACGCTTCGGGGTGAATCTTACTCTCTAAAATAGAGCTTGCCCGCGAAATAATCTGTCCAATTTCATCGGTTGTATAAAACTCAAGTCGGTGAATAAGCCCAAAGCGGTCACGTAGCGGTGCCGCAAGTGCACCCGTTCGAGTTGTTGCGCCAATAACGGTGAACTTTGGTAGGTCAAGGCGAACGCTACGAGCCGCTGGCCCCTTGCCGATCACAATATCAAGCTTGAAATCTTCCATGGCGCTATAAAGCACTTCCTCAACCGCACGTGATAAGCGGTGGATTTCATCAATAAACAAGATGTCACCATCCGCTAGATTTGTAAGGATACTAGCAAGATCACCAGCTCGCTCAATCGCCGGACCAGCCGTCACGCGGATATTCTTGCCCATTTCATTAGCAATCACCGTTGCCATAGTTGTCTTACCGAGCCCAGGAGGGCCATAGAGGAGTACGTGGTCAACTGGCTCGCTTCGAGCCTTAGCAGCATCAATCGCGAGCTTTAAGTTACGCTTCAAGCGGTCTTGGCCGATATAATCAACAAACGTCTGCGGACGCAGCGTCACTTCAATCTGCTGCTCAGCGACGTCTTCGTCGTGAGTACTTGTATCAACAATTCGCTCAATAGCCATAATCATTTACTAGTATAGCAGTTTATGCGCCAGAGAAGTAATGCTATACTTAGTATATGAAAAAGGTCTACATTGTCCATGGCTATGGTGCATCCCCAGATTCACACTGGTTTCCATGGCTCGCAAACCAAGTGAAAATTAATAAAAACATAGAGGTAATGTGCGTACCGCTACCCAACCCCGAAACGCCAAAGCTCAGCGAGTGGCTTGCCGCACTCGACCAACACACCCCATCGCTCGATGAAGACAGCTACTTCGTTGCGCACAGCCTTGGTGCAATCACCCTGCTGCGCTTTTTACATGACCGCCAAGAAACGATTGGTGGATTACTCCTCGTATCTGGTTTTACCAACAGCTTATCTCGTCTACCACAGCTCGATGCATTTACCGTAGATCAGCTGAACTTCAGTACCCTCCGCAACCTATCAAAGCAAAGTATAGTTATCGCTGCAAAAGACGACACAATTGTCCCTTATACAGAAACTGCCCTGCTTGCAGAGAAACTTGCCGCTACACTCATTACGCTTGAGCATGGCGGGCACTTCTTGAAAGAAGATGGCTTCGTTGAGTTCCCAGTCGCTTATGAGCAGTTGCGTCAAATACTCGAATAATCAGAAGATGCCACTGAGAAAAAACGAGGCAAAGGAGGCGTAGCTTGTATCTAGCCCTTAAGCGCCTGCGTCACACGGTCGGCTGTTGAAAGTTCGGTTGAAATACCTTCAAGCGCACGCGTCGCATCATTCAAGCTATAACCAAGTGCCATAAGCGCCTCAAGTGCCTCATCGCTATGCGAGATCGGCTGGGAAATACCAGTTGTTGTGTTGTTGTCATAATACAGCGGCATGCCAACTTTATCTGAAAGATCCACTACCACGCGCTCGGCCGTTTTCTTACCAACGCCAGTTGCCTTAGTGATATATGTCGCATCACTATTAGCAATAGCATTGCGGACTATTTCACTTTCATCGAGACTGAGAATCGCCAAAGCCGCCTTCGGCCCAACTCCCTGCACGGTGATCAGCATTTCAAACAACTTTTTAGCGGCCAAACTCGTAAACCCGAACAACTCCTGGGATTGTTCACGGATATGGTGGTGCGTGTAAAACTTCACCGGTTCGTTTAAGAGTGCGTGTTCAAAATCTCCATGGGCTACCGACACTTCGTATCCGACGCCCTGGACATCAACAATCACTGATGAATTAAATTTTTCCGCTACTACCCCTGAGACATGTGCAATCATAGTACCCATTATGACACACCCGGAGCAAAATGCTTGTTGCTAAGGATTCTGAGGTGGTGTTCCCGGTGTCGTTGGCGTGGTCGGATTGGTCGGCGGGGTCGTATCATCCTCGTCATCGACTGGAGTTTCCTCTTCTGGAGGTGGTGCAGTTTCCTCTTCTGCCTGCTTCGCCGCATCCTCGGCAGCTTTTTTGGCCTCCTGCTCACGCTTCTTCGCTTCTTCAGCCGCTTTTTCGCGAGCCTTTTCCTCATCTTCATTATTCACCGTACAGCTCGTCGTTGGCAGCGCTGTTGCCAAGAAATATTCACTGTACACGCCCTTGCCAGATGCATTCGCCAAACCGCCATTCGATGTGCATACATTGCGCTTCACTACCCCGCTAGGCACGGTAAAGTCGGTATTGCTCGTACCTTCAAGTGCAGCTTTCATCGTATTCCTCCAGATAGGCCCAGCCATGTCCGAACCACCCGACTGCATGATCGTATTGTCATTATTTCCTACCCAAACACCAACCGCTATTTGCGGAGTGTAGCCGATTGTCCAAGCGTCCTTTGAATCATCGGTCGTTCCCGTTTTTACTGCCACGGTACGACCTGGCACCGTAAGGGCACTGCCAAACATTGGCGCGCGCGCATTATTGTCGGATAGAATACTCGATATCAGGTAGGCGCCCTCTTTGCTGATCACCTGCTTGGCTGTCTCTTTTGCTTTAAAGATATTGTCATCAAACTTGTTATTGATCTGACGTACCGTCGTCGTGCTAAATTGCTGCCCCTGATTCGCATACGCCGCGTAGGCATTCGTCATTTCAATCAAAGGCACCTCGGCAGAGCCAATTGCAAGCGATAGACCATAGTCGGTACCGTCTTTCAGCGTAGTAATACCCACTTTTTTTGCTGCGGCGATAGAATTATCAAGGCCGACTTTCTGCATCACTTTTACTGCCGGAATATTCAACGATCGGGCAAGTGCGCTACGAGCAGTAACATTACCGTAGTACATTCGAGTGGCATTTTGTGGTTTATAGCCACCAAAATCAGTCGCCTCATCTTTTAACATAGTCGCTGGTGTAATCACTCCCCGCGCCAGTCCATCGGCGTAATAAATCGACTTAAAGGTCGAACCAGGTTGCCGCGGCGTCGTAACCATATTCACCTTACCGAAGGTCTCGTTATTCCAGTCAGCACTTCCCGCAAGCGCTCGGATCTCACCGCTTGTCGGGTCAATCGCGATACCGCTTGCATTCGAGCCATCATTCGCCTGAATGTGACCCAGGTGATTAGTGATATTTTCGTTCAGTTTCTTCTGAAGATTTAAATCAAGCGTCGTCCTCACCTGGTAGCCCGAGCGCGTTACGCGCTCTTCACCGTACTTGTCGTACAATTCATTCAACACCATCTCGGTAAAGTGCGGTGCCACGTTGGACGTATCTGGAGATTTTGCCTCGCTATACGTTAGCGGCTCAGCAAGGGCGGCCTGCTTCTCAGCTTCCGTGATATAGGTGTTGTTCACCATGCGGGTGAGCACCGTCTCTTGGCGCTCCTTGGCAAGCTCAGGGTCACCAGTAATCGGGGAGTAGTTCGACGGTGATGGCAAAACGCCAATAAGCATCGCGCTTTCAGCAAGCGTTAAGTCGGCAGGTGCCTTATTAAAGTATGTCTTGGCTGCATCTTCGATCCCGAACGCACCCTCTCCGTAATAAACAGAATTAAGGTACATGCCCAATATTTCATCTTTAGAGTAAGTGCGCTCTATCGCTATAGATATCGACAATTCTTGATATTTCCGTAGATAGTTACGATCTTCGCTAAGCAGTGTATTCTTTGCAAGCTGCTGCGTCAGAGTGGATCCACCATAGGCTGTTGCGCCAGAGGTGAAGTTTGCATATAGTGCACCCAGCATACTACCAACCGAGAAGCCGGAATGTTCGTAGAAATTCTTATCTTCTGAAGCAACAAGCGCATGCTCGACATTATCAGATATTGCACTGAGTGCTACCTCCTCACGATGTTCGGCACGACCGGTTCGATAAAATGTCTCACCGCTCTTGTCCATAAGTACAATGCCTGTATTATTACGGTTCATAAGCCGCTCTTTATCGGCGATATCACGTGCAAAATACGCATACGTCGCAAGGGGCGTAATAATCAAAAAAGCAAGAATCGGACCGCCGATAACCAATGCTTTTTTCGGCTTACTCAATCCCTTAAACCATGTCCATCGCCTACGCATATAGCGCTTAACTTTCTGGACCGGTGTTAATCGTTTCGTGTATTTTCCTTGACGAATCATCTACTCTATTATACCATTTTGGCTTAAATTTAGCTTGTCACCCCATAATAATTGACATCAAAAATAACATTAGCTCAGCTAATCCTCATGGTATATAATTGAGATCATATAAATAAAGGAGAATCTTCCATGTCACCAGACAACCAGCAACCAGAAGCACCCGCACCTGCACCACAGCCAGCCCAGCCAGCTCAGCAGGTCGTTGTTGCTCCACCACGTCCAAATGGCTTTGCAGTAACTGCCCTCGTACTAGGTATCGTCGGCTTCCTACTTGGATGGACCGGCGTTATCGGCCTTATCATCGGTGTACTTGCGCTTGTCTTTGGTATTCTTGCCATCATTAAGCACCAGAACAAAGGCATGGGTGTTACCGGTGTCGTTCTTGGTGGACTTACTGTTGCCTTTGCGCTCCTATGGATGTTTGTTATCGCCGCTCTCATTAGTGGTGCTGGCACTGCCATCAACCAAGCAGCCGAAGACGCTAAAAATCGTGAGGCAAACCAGGCTGTTATTTACGATAAAATCTCAAACGGCATGACAAAAGCCGAGGTTGAAGCAGCAACTGGCCACGAGTCAGGCAACTGTGTCGTATCGGAAATCGAAGGACTTCCAAAAAGTGAAACATGTAACTACGGCGATGCTATCAAAGACGGCATCATCAGCGTTACTTACTCAGACGACAAAGTGACTGCAAAAACAAAGATCTAATCTCTGTTTCTCATAAAAAATACGCCGCGTACGCGGCGTATTTTTATTGTATCCGACTCATCATGGCGTAGGTGACAGCCGCAGCCAGCGCATCGGCGCAGTCGTCTGGCTTTGGCACATCACGAAGGCCTAGCTGAATCCGCACCATTTCTTGCACCTGTTTTTTGTCCGCCTTGCCATAGCCTGTCAGGGTCTGCTTTATCTGTAGCGGCGTATACTCGGCAATAGCCAGGCCGCCCTGGTGCCCAGCGAGCATCGCCACGCCTCGGGCATGTGATACGCTCATGGCGGTCGTCACATTCTTAGCAAAGAAAAGCTTTTCGATCGACATCACCGTTGGCTTCGTTTCAGCAATAATACCCGTCAGGCCGTCATAAATATCCGCCAAGCGAATCTCCAGCGGCGTATGTGCTGGTGTCGTGATCACCCCGGCAGTTACCATCTTGGTTTTTCCATTCACATAGTCCACCACCCCAAAGCCAAGGATACCAGTGCCCGGATCAATACCAAGAATTCTCATTCCTTTAGTATACGTTATTTGCCTGAGTGAAAGAATGTACCGATTTTTCCAAACAATAATCCGACTTCTCGGCGCCACTCCCAAGCACCATAGCCAAGCGCCAGAAACGCAACTCCACCAAGTGCCCACCAGCCTACAAAAGCCTGTGTAGTATCTTTTATCGATTCGACAGCAAATGCCGCCTGCGGCATTTGTGCGATCGACGTAACATTGCGGCAGCGATTCGTATCGGGATTACGCTCACGCCCCTCACCACAATCAGCCAGTGCTAACTCGTCACTACTCGCAATTTTCTTACAGCGACCCGTGTCGGGATTCCTGAATTGATCATCTGCACATGGCTTAAGGACGCTCGCAACCGTTGCTGTAATTGACCGACAGCGATTCGTATCTTCACTTCGGTACTGACCTTCGCGACACGGCATCAACGTACTTGTCGCCACGATAGCCCGACACCTCCCAGTTTCTTCGCTTCGATATTGATCATCGCGGCATGCTTTTCGAATTTGCCCCTCCGCCCCCGACCCCTTTCCCGGTTCAGACTCGACAGGAAACGTATTCTCAACCGCTGGCGAAGGCACGCCCAATCGCCAAGATCCAAGTGCTTTATCAAGTGACCACGACATGCCATTTGCCGCCGCTTTATCCATATCTACATACGCCACCTCGTCATAAACTTTAGTACCAAAATAATCTTCCAGCCATACATTGCTTGCACCATTCGTAAGGCTCAGCAAATCACCGTCATTCTCAAGACGCAACAAGAAATACTGACCTGGCGCTAACATCAACTCATCGCGCTCGGGACTTAGTGTCGGCTCATGCCAAGTTAGCGTCGTTGCATTTGTCAATGTACCGGCTCGAACGCGATACTCGGCAATATTAATTGCTTTTACTGACGTATTCCTAAGCTCGATATAATCACCACAGTCGAACTCGCTTTCAGACGGTAAGCAGCTACGAGGTACAGTCATAATCTCAGATAATACCAATCCTTGGTTATCGACAGGCGGTACATATAATGCGTCGTCGAGTAAGACTAAATCATTATTAAAGGTTTTATAGTCAGTACTGAACGATCCTTTTTGCCTCAAACTCGCATTTACACTTCGCTGTCCACTTTTATCTTGAGCGTGAATATGACGAGCGTATGCCTGTCCCGCACTAAATAAAACACCTTCGATCAACTGTATTCGCACGCCGTGAAGCAGAACTTGTACTGACACGACACTAGCACCTGGCGCAAACACGCACTCACCCATCAATCGCTGCGAAGATACAACTGTCGAAGCACTGTCAGCCATGGTAACGTAACGCTTGGGCAGTAGCCAGCCCGCAGAAGGTCGAAGACTACACTCATGCAAAGAGTCTGCGGGATTAAGTCGTCCATCGCCAACGATTATCTCTACGTTCGACATATCGATCGGTACCGAAGACTGGTTGTAAAACTCAATCACATCAAGGTAGTTCGTGCTGCTGAATGTAGTAACAATAAGATCCGGTGTTGTTTCTGGATATTGGACTGGTGGCGAAGGGCTAATAGCCACCGCACCCAGTGCCGCTGGTTGAGATATCGACGTAGTCTGTGAAGTAGTAGACACAACGTCATCCGTGGGCAATGCCATGTCAGACCCAACACCCAGGCTCGTATCGCGAACTGGTAACTGTGAATCTTCGTCTATCAACACTGGCTGGACAGACTGAAGGGAGATCAGTTCCTCCGACTTACCAACACTTGGTGCGACAACATCGGTTTGCTCCGATGCTCCAACCACACCCGAAGGCACAATGACAGAAGTAACTAGTGATACAACAAGAAGCCATTGCACTATTCGCATCATCGGCGGCCCACGCACCTTTGCAACTTACGGTTTTGTGCTTACATTTAAGCAAACTTTTATTTATTTGCCAAGAAAAAATACCCTTTAGGGTATTTTGCTTTATTCAGGCAGTTCAGCTGTAATATCAGCATTCGTATGAACGTTCACTACATCGTCAAGATCATCAAGCGCATCCATTACCTTTAGTACCTTTTGCGCAATTTCAGGATCATCGATTGTAACTTGGGCATTTGGCACGTATTGCAGCTCGGCTTCCTTTACCGTAAGTCCGGCATCGATAAGCGCTTGGCGAACCTTAGCGAGATCTTTTTGGTCGGTATACACAGTAATTTCACCTTCATCTTCGGCTGCATCTTCAGCACCAGCATCGAGAATTGTCAGTAGTGCGTCCTCGCCAGTTGCTGCTACTTGGATCACGCCCTTACGTGTAAATTGAAACATCACACTACCAGCATCAGCAATGCGACCTCCATTTTTTGTAAGCGCGTTACGAACATCAGGGAAGGTTCGATTCTTGTTGTCTGTGGCTGTTTCGATAATAATGCCCACGCCTTGTGGACCCATACCTTCGTATGTGATCTCTTCGAGAACTGCGGCGTTTTTATCACTTACACGATCGATCGCACGCTGAATATTAGCATTTGGCATATTGGCCTGCTTAGCTTTTTCAATGGCAAGCGCCAAGTTTGAATTCATCGCCGGGTCAGCACCGCCGCGTGCGGCGATAGCAATTTGATTACCGATTTTTGTAAAAACGGCGCCACGCTTTGCATCTTTTGCGCCCTTTTCACGCTTAATTGTTGACCACTTACTATGTCCTGACATGGGTATTCTCCGTTAGGTTTTTTGTCGTATTTATACCCATTATAACAGATTGGAAAAGTCTATACAGGCAGCGCTCGTCAACTTATTCGACAATATTACTATCACGTAGATCATACTTTGTTTTCCGCCACACATAAACACACCCCAGAATAATGACGATGTAGCTCACGGCAACAAACCATCCGTTTATTTCGATTTGCGTTTGCGCCCAAGGCAATTTCGACAGATACTCAGCGACGCCAATCATATACTGCAATAACCACTGTGCAGGAGCGCCAACAAGACCAGCGACACTCGGCAGGATCAATCCAGTAATGCCAGCGATAAATGTCAACAACATCGCCAGTGGCACTAGTGGCAATACAAGCAGATTGGCAACAACTGCAACATTTGAAAACTGTCCAAATGCAAGTACCAAGATCGGTAGAGTGACGAGCTGAGCTGCAACTGTCTCGCCAAGAATCTGCCTAATAGTACCTGGCTTTCTCGCGCCAAAGAAATAGCGCTGGGCAAGTGGCGCAACAATCATTACACCTGCGAATGCAGCAAAACTCAGCTGCCAACCAAGATCACCCCAAGCAAAACTCGGACTGATGAGCACTGTCACCGCTGCAACGAGTACGAGCAAAATGAGGGGATGAAACTTCCTTCCATAATACCAAGCTAGCAAACTTAATCCCGCAACCAAACCGGCTCGCGTCATGCTCGGACTCGCACCAGTAATAGCAATGAAACTCACAATCATACCGCTAGCCATCAGGGCTGACATATACTTTGACACCTTCGTAAATAGTCGCCGAGCTAGTCGTACGAGAATTGTGAGATTGTATCCGCTCGCCACCACAACATGCGTCAATCCAGCAATCTGCAGTGCCGCCGCAAGATCTTCTGGCAACGCTCGGCGCTGACCAACCAAATAGCCGATACCTAGACTGGCCTGAGGATCCGGGATAGCCAAGCGAACTGCATTCGCGAACCAGTCACGCACTTGACGAGCTACATCACCTGGCTCTGGCCGCTCAACTCGCTGAACTTCCGCCCGGTAGACCACGGCTGAAAATACCCCAAACCCCTCCTCTAATCTGCCTTCAACCGAGACACGGTCGCCACGCTTCACGTCTGCACGATCATACGTTGTTACCCATGCCTTGCCAGATATGATATGCCCATCCACTGAAAGCTGGTCGAGGCGAAGCACCGACTCGCCCTTCTTGCCGCTGTCGACATCCTCACTTACATTACCCACAACCTGCAACCGAAGACCATACAAATGCTTAAATACCGCCAATTGATGCCGCTCGACCGATCCACGCCACAGCCCGATCAACACGCCAGCAACTAAAATAAAGGGCAAAAGATATACATATTTACGCAATAACACCACGGCAATCATCATAAAACCAACGAGCAACCACCCTACCGAGGCAACCCATCCTTGTGGCACATATTGGGCCATCACTACACCCACAAGCAGCCCAGCAGCCACCACAGCAATCAACCATGAGCTGTGTAATCGACGCCGGAGAATGTAGCGATTCATGGGATCAGTATGACATAAAATCTTACTGATAATTGTTCGTGAAAAAGAAAAAACACCCATCTTTCGATGAGTGACTTTTCTTGGTGAAGCCGCTGAGACTTGAACTCAGGACACCCTGCTTAAAAGGCAGGTGCTCTAACCAGCTGAGCTACGGCTCCTTAACTCTACAAAGATACCATTTTAAAGGGTGGCTTGTCAATGTTTGACTGATTCTTTGTGGTGGCGCGGGGTTTTTGTTGCAAGAATATCAAACAGTGCAAACACTAGTCCGGCGGTCACAATATACACTCGATTTTCTACAAAGAAGTCATAGACCTGCTTGCCAGTATCTTGAAGAATAAGAGCACTACCGAGCGGTTCGAGCAGGAGCGCAAGCGCTAGCACGGCAAATGCGAGAGACCCTAGAACTCGATGAGTTTTATCTTTATATATCGGACCGCTAAAAAAGAGAAGGATAGCGGGCAACAGCACCAACGCCGCTGCTACCAGACTTGTAAGCGGCGGTAGCGTAATACTCACGACCCCCGACTGTTCTACAAGCGGCGTGAGCTCTTTCGTCCACAAGCTACTGAGCATTGCGCCCGCAGCCAGCGCCAAACCAAGCACGCCAAAGCGGCGCTTGGTTGCAAACGCAATCACAAACAGCGCCACTACAACAATAAGAAATATCACCACTACATTCATCCTTTTACCCTCCTCGCTTCATCAAGATTAAATGTTGCCTTGCTACCGATTCGTATATTTTTTGCGTCTACTACTCCCGCCCCTAGCTCAAGTACATACAGCGCGGGGTCGTTTGGTACATACGACTTCGGAAAGTCGTCTGGCGAGGCATTCTTCACAATATACACCACCTTCTGAGCTTGATCGAGCCATACGATATCGAGTGGAATCTTCATATTTTTCATCCACATCGACCATTTATCGCTGGAGTCAAACAAAAACAACATCGCTTCATCGCTTTTAAGATAGTCGACACCCGACAGTCCTTTGTTGCGCTGCTCGGCAGTTTGCACGACCTGTGCTTTAAAGAGGCCATCGCCTATCGCTACCGAAACTCTCGGTCGCAGTTGTGGCTCAATGAGCATAAAGGCTGCCGTGCCGATCACGAGCAATAAACAGACAATCAACCAGATAGACGATTTGTCTTTGCGATTGCTCATACTATTGCCCACGTTGTCATAGGCCCATTATACCAGGCCCCACAAACCAAAGATGCTAGGCGCCGACTTTGTCTTTTTTATTGCGGCGCTTTGCGTTCAGCTCGATATACTCAATAATCTTCGCTGCTATATCTCGTTTTGTAATAAGCTCTGGTGTCTTGATACTCGCCGACGAGTTCACTTCAAGTACAACTGGGCCACGCTCGCTACGCATCATATCAACACCACACACCGGCAAGCCTATCGCCCGAGCAGCCTTGATGGCCGTCTTGCGCTCTTCTTCGGTCAACTTCACTGGTATGCCAACACCGCCCTGGTGAGTGTTGCTACGAAAATCGTCATCAAGACTTTGACGTTTTACACTAGCTACAACACGGCTACCTACGACCAGCGCACGAATGTCAGTGCCTGCCGATTCCTTTACGAATTCTTGCACCAAGAAGTTCACGCCCTCTACATAAAAGGCCTGCATTACAGCCTTGGCGGCTTTTGGCGTCTCAGCGAGTACGACACCATTGCCGTGCGTACCACGAGCCACTTTAATAATGAGCGGCGTGCCACCCGCAAGCTCAATGACGTCTTCAAAGTTTGCCGTTTCGCGGGCAAACACTGTCTTTGGAATACTTACTCCAGCTTTTGCCAGCACTTGGTATGCACGCAATTTGTCACGAGAGCGGTTAATGGCGAGCGAGCTTGCTGTCGTGTACGAGCCTTGCGACTCGAACTGGCGTACGACAGCGGTACCGTATTTTGTGTAACTCTGTGCAATACGAGGAATGATAGCGTCGAACTGACCAAGCGATTCACCTTTATAGCGAATAACCGGCTTATCTTTTTCAATCGCAACATAGCATTTTGCGTAGTTGATGACGCGCACTTCGTGGCCACGTGCCTTGGCAACCTCTTTAAGACGCTTCGTTGTGTAATTAGCGGAGCCTTTAGATAAAATTGCAATTCTCATTATTCTCGCCCCTCTTCTTCATCGTTAGGAAAATCAATGCCATAGCGCATCTTCAGCGTAACCCGGTCAAGGCTGGTTTCAGCCGAATCCACCAAAAAGCGGTGGTTAAGCAATTTACGGCCGAGTAAGATCGGATAAATCTTTTTTGATCGATCCGCCAAAGTAAATCGCGCATGAAAGATCTTTGGACCAAGTTTCACTTTCAGCTTCACTTCATAGCGCTCTTCTCGGTGGCCAAATGAATTCGCCACCCATACGCTCGTAAACTCTTCGGCCGTCATGCGCTGCACCATTGCGCCACAAACAGGATGACCACCGAGCAAATCAAAACTCAAGGTACCATCTGGATTAAGGGCGATGTTCGTAGCATGGACAGCCGAGCGATATGCACCCGTATCGGTTTTAGCTGGCACCTTTTCAGCAGGCGTGCCGATAAAGCTCAGAACTTCTGAGCGGCCAATAATTACTTTGTGAAAATCGTGTTTTGACGCCATATCTGCCTTATTATGATGGTTTATTTCGCTTATGAAAAGACTTGACTTATATTAACATAATTCTGTATAATTTGCAATATGTCACATATACTTATCGTAGGTCAAAAGTTCTCCTCGCTCGTTGAGTACATCGAATCTCATGGTCACACCTACACCTTCTTACAAGACGTCCTAAAAACAAAATTTCCCGATAAGAAATTTAAGCACCGTGTGGTTGCCGACTTCAGTTCACAGAAAGCCCTTCTGGCAACCGTGGACACCATTTCGCATCCTATTGATGCGGTGATTACAACGTACGAGAACTATATTCTCCCAACTGCCTGGATTGCCGAGCATCTTGGATTGCCCGGCCTACCTATTGCAACTGCCGAGGCGTGTACGGATAAGTTTTTGATGCGCTCACTCTTCGACAAAGCACCAAAAAAAGTCAGCCCGGCGTTTGCGACGGTTGAGACCGAAGATGATATTCGTCAGTTTGCTAGCGCTCACACCTTCCCACTTATTTTGAAACCTGCAAATCTTGCCAAGAGCCTACTCGTTACTAAAAGTAATGATCTTGACGAGCTCGTCGCCAACTACCGACATTCGGTTGAGCTACTACAGACGATTTACAAAAAGTACGCCCCAAACCGTACGCCAAAACTTATCATTGAAGAGTTTCTAGAAGGTAGCATCCATTCTGTTGATGCATTTGTTGACCAATCTGGTGAACCACACGTCCTAGACCAGGTTGTCGACTATCAGACGGGGTATGACATCGGGTATGACGACAACTTTCACTATAGCCGCCTTCTTCCGAGCAAACTCAATGACGTCGATCGTGCCACCCTACGAGAGTGTGCCGCAATCGGTATTCGTGCCCTCGGCATGAAAAACTCTCCTGCTCATGTGGAGATTATCATGACAAATGAAGGCCCTCGCATTGTCGAGATCGGTGCACGAAACGGTGGTTACCGTGAACGTATGCATAGCCTTGCTAACGGTATTGACATCACTGGTGCCGCGCTCGCGTTGGCCCTTGGTAAAACGCCCGACACTACCGCGGTTCGAAACGATCCATGCGCAGTACTCGAACTCTTTCCGAAAAACCCTGGTGTATTTACCGGAATAAAGAATCTTGAAACGCTCAAGACCCTCCCTTCGCTTCATTATTTGAGTATCAAAGCCAAAGAAGGTGAACGTATCGGCAAATCTGCAGATGGATTTAAGATGGCCGCAGTCGCCATTCTTCATCTCGATGAAGCTCAAGCAGCTACATTCCAAGATGACCTAGCATATATTACATCCCAGGTCAGCATAGAAACAATTTAGGACTACTTACTACTGCATGAGTCGCGCGAAGTATGCCGACAGATCACCGTAGTACGACGCCTCGGCGTCTTCACTATCAAACACCGGAGTGCCAAAGTTGAAGTTAACTTCTAGTACAATGCTACATCCTGTTTCACTGCTCGTAAGTATATCGAGCCCACAAAATTCCCTGCCTACAGCATGCGCAGCGCGGATGGCGATATCCTGGAGTTCTGCGGGCAGCTCCACCATCTCACGACGACCACCCTGGGCAATGTTGTTCTTGTAATTTTCACCGCTAGCGTTTCGAATACGCTTATACGCGAGTGACACATGATCGTCAGCTACAATAACCCTGTAGTCAAATTGATTAGGAATAAACGCCTGAAAGATCGGCTGCTCCATATCAAGCTGATCAAGTTCACTTTGGCTAGTGAGCAGTTCGTTATCACGGCCGTTGCTGCCTGTGATCGACTTAGCAACAATCGGAAACTCATTACCTAGCAAATCACTCACCTTGGAATAGTAGTCGGGTCGACTCACAAATACGCTATCTGGCACCGGCACTCCCGCAAGAGCAAGCGTGACGTATTGCTCCAGCTTCGACATTGTCTGATACCGCAAAGACTCGCTATTGACCAGCTTCACACCCTTAGCATCAAGGTAAGCGGCGAGAGCATGGCGCAGCGGCTCGTAGGTTATACCACGCAGGTATACAAGATCGGCCGAAGCGACATCGGTTTGGTCGTCCATGTATACGCATCGTACATTACCATCTTTGATAATGACGGCAATATCAGCATAGCGACGCAATACGTATGTATCGTTTGAATGCTGCGTCATCTGCTCGACAAAACGTTCACCCGAGGTTCCTTTATCGCCGATCAGTACTGTTATCTGCTTTGTCATAGTCGTATTTCCGCCCTTCTACTTTGATTGTATATTAGTTTGCAGTGCCGTGCATCGATCGATCATCTGCGCAAGGTGCGTTGCAGCTGGGAAATGCCGGCCGTCACGACAGGCATAAAATAGCTTCAGTACGGGCGAGGTATTAAACTCAATAAACCAGTAGTTTTCATCGGCAGGTTGAGTATATTCGGCTAAAATCATATCAACAACAACAAACTGCGCCCCCAGCTTGCAAGCAACCTCTTCGACGATGCGGCGATAACTGTCGTGTATGTCGTCGGTTATGTCGTAGATCGAGGCACCGGTGCTAATCATCGTGCCCTTCCCAAGTTCGACCACTTCATCCTTACCAGGAACAACCCGACTGGTAATCAGATCGCCGTCTATCACATTCTCGTCAAGCTGAGGATACGCTACCATTGTCGCCGTTATGGCAGTACGCGCCTGGTTTTCTTTTTCAATCAACTGATGAAGAGTCGAGGCACCATCTCCAATAACTCGCGGCGTTTGACGCAAAATTGCGCCTTTGAGCTCTCCGCCGATCACAACAAAACGAATCTCATCTCCATGCACCTGCTGCTGAACGACGGCATTGTGCCCGTTGTCGCCAGCTGCTTTTTTAATAGCCACGTCGAGCGCTTCGTCGGTTGTCACATCCAATGTTAAGCCGCGTGATAATGAGCCGAATTCTGGCTTTACGATGACCCGCCCAACTTTTGCAAGTAGCTGATGAGCATTCGCTGTATCGGCTATAGAGCACACAGCAGTTCCTGGTGTGTTAAAGCCCTCTTGCGATATAAAAGCATTCGCCATTGATTTATTACGAGAGATTTGCCGAAGCGCCGCGTTTGTGGCAGGGTACGCTATCGCCGGCGTGATGGTTGTAAGCCAACGAACGATGCCGTGCTTGCTAAAGCGAGCATGGGCAATGCCATCGAGATGAAGCAGTTCGGCTTGATAATCGAGCTCTCCAAGTGCCGTGGCCAGCAGGGCAATATTGTTACTAGATTCGTTGAGTGGATTCGTCATAAGGGCACCTCATTTGGTTATATTAAGTTTACTATTCCGTAGTCGGAAAAAGATCCGAAGGGAGCAATTTCATAAATTCCGCCATAATATGATCATTCCAATCAATTGACGTGGTTATCTTTGGTAAAAGATCGTAACGGTGCAACCGCACCTGGTCGACAAAATCAAGGCTCGTGACGGCCATAGCGCGAATGCGGGCTTCAGATGAGGCGTGCGTTAGCTCCTGAGAAAGGATCCCCTCCTCTGCATATGCCATTGGTTGCGACTCGCGACCACCACCACGCACCAATCGGAGTACGCGATCGGCAGCTTGAGTAGCCGCATCGGTCGGGTTGGTTTCGGGCATGGCCCGCATCTTCTCTTGGTAAAATGCACGTGTGGCTTCCCGAAGATTGCCACCATTTTCTAATGTCTGCAAGGCTCGCGCATACGTAAGTGCAATCGGCTTCGCCTTACCAAATAAACGCATCTCAGCCTCACGCTCGGATGCATTCGCCCCGCCTTCGCGAATCATCGTAGGGCGCTTGCCCTTCATGGCACCCGCAATACGTAGTGTCTTACCAAGTTCACGGTCAGCCTGTGCCTGAGTGATGTGCTGCAATTCGTGAAAACCACCAACAACGAGTAGATTGTACAATGAACTACCCTTAGATGGCACCTTGTATACACCACTCACTCCATCGACTCCAAAAATACCTTTACTCGGGTTCTTGACCACTTGGAACCGCTCATCGGCCGCACGTACTCGACGCGCAGACGACCACGTGACAGGATCTTCATTACTCAATAGATCTGCCCTGTCAATCACCCGTTCAAAGAACTGGATCACTTCATCAACAGAAAGTCGCGTCTCTTTCAAATAGGCAGCTTGCTCGGGAGTAAACCGTGGAATGGAAGTCGGATCGGTCTCGACACTCGGCTCAGCGCCGTACGCCGATTCGGCCATCACCGCCGAGGCTTTACCACTCGTATTTTGCCCCATGCCATTTCTTAAATAATCAAGACGAGTAAAAAGACGTTCTCGCAGCTCAGGTGTTTCGATAGCGCGGCGCAGACCTGATGGAATAAGTTCATTAGCACTCTTGGCGGTTGTCTCATCGCCAATTTCTAATGACTGCGTGTGTAAATAGTCAGCAATAGGAATTCGTGCCGCAACCAATGCATTAATTTTCGCCAGATACACTTCAATAATGGCGCGCTGCGCACCTTCAACTTTCTCCCCACCCTCATGGTGAGCGCCTCGAAGAGATAATAGTACGTGGCGAGCCTCACTCAAACCTAGCCCAACATCAAGTACCTCTTGAGGATTGAGTACAAGCGGAGTTGAGACTTCAACCTTGTCGTCAGGCTCACGCTCGTCCAATAAGACCTGTTCCATATATGACCTATACGACTTACCTGTCTCGGTAATGATTTCCCGTAACTGCTCAGTAGGTACAGATTTACTGCGCGCAGCTTCACTAAACCAGTGATAAACATCATCGTGTGATTCTAGTTGAGGTATTTCTAAGCCAGGCGTATCGACAGTGTGATTTAAAATAAATTCAGGGAATAATTGTGGTGCCGTTGCGTCTTCTGACTTGGTAGCCCGAATGAGTGTTTCGATCGTCATACCATTTGCAAGTTGGCACTCGCTCAATGACCGCTCAAACTCATAGACCACTTGTTTCTCGTGATCATCAAGGGGCATCTCAGGCTCTTGTATCAGCTGGTCTACGAGTGCAGCTGCTGATTCACCGCTACGCTCGAGATAAAAACCGCGGTAACCGATCTCGCGTTTGTCGCGGGGTTGTTCGCTGGAAATATAAGGTATTGATATGTTGGTTTTTGATTCGGGCATTTTACATTATTATACATAACTTTGTGTTTTTGTCAATATTCACATGCTTATACTCGCATCTGCGCGCGGCCATTACTTGGCCTTGTCCACTCCATGATTATTCGCTCTAATCCTAAGTATTTTTTATTCTTCACCCCCGACTTGACGAAACCACGAGAGCAGTAAAAGCGACAGGCAGATACGTTGTCCTTTAGAACGACTACATAATAAGCAGGAGATGAAGTTACCTCAGTCAAATACTCAAAAAGCGCTCGACCAATGCCATTGCCCTGCTCTTCATGATTAACGAAAATGAATGGAATTGCGCCGGTTTGAGGATTGGCGATGATATAGCCTCTAAGCAACCCCTCGGTCTCTTCGACATAGAAGACGTAGTTCCTATCTTTCATCTTACTTCTAAGGACAGCCCTTACATGATCAACGGTATTTTGCACATAAAATACATCCTTCTGCCCTTCTGGCAGCAACGGAACATACGCTGCATTACGGGTATCGACCGTCATCTTTGCAAGTGCCAGAATATCACGCCTGTGTGCGTCACGAATCATACTGTGTCTCAATTAATTTTCTTCATCTTAAAGCACACATCGCTATATGTCTAGGACATCAAACAATACAGTAATGCCAACTGTAGCCGACTAACGACCAGAGCGCATAAGACGCCAAACGACAATACTGATCAGGAAAAGCCCTAAGAATACAAGCCACAAGAAGGTGTACTCCCGCAGGAAGTAGAGTATCGCCAGAACGGCAGCGATAATTCCCCACCAAACCGCCCATCGTCTCTAAAGGAAGGCACCCGCAACAAGTAGCGCAAGGTGTTCCGCCAAGAAGAGGAGTTGGCACATGCCGTCACCTGCTAAGGCAAGTAGTCCCGTGCTCGCAGTGATAAGTTACATCGCAATGGTCAAGCGGACGACTCGATGTCCGGCACCTCGCCACCACACCACAATATAGCACTCTCCCCTTAAGCCATATGAGGAATACCTTAAGCAGGTTATAGAATCTAGGGTTAAAAAATGCTTCGCTTTTTTGTTCCTTCGAATTGCTCGAGGAGTTCTTTTTGCTTCTTCGAGAGCTTAGTTGGCGTATCGACAATAATACTAACAATATGCGGACCACGAGCTGTCGAGCGCATATGTGGCACACCGTGGCTAGACAGCTTAAAGTCGGTTCCGCTCTGTGTTCCGGCCGGAACCTTCATACGAACAGGGCCATCGACCGTATCAACATCAATCTCAGTTCCAAGTGCAGCATCAATCATGCTTACATGTTCCTCGGATAGAACAATGTCTCCTTCTCGAGTAAATTTCTTGTGAGCCTGCACTCGCACGTGGACATAGAGGTCACCTTTGGCTCCGCCGCCAATCGCTTCGCCGCGCTCCTTTAGGCGAATGGTCGCACCATCATCAATACCAGCTGGCACCTTAAGTGTAATTGCCTGCTTGCGTCGCTCGGTTCCCTTGCCTCGGCAGACAGTACAGACTTTTTCTGGCACTTTTCCGCGCCCTTGGCAGGTTTCACATGTAACTGCCTGCTGGATCTGCCCAAACATCGTATTCATGATACGGGTTTGTTGTCCCGCGCCCTTGCAAGTTGGGCATGTCTTCATGTCGTGTCCCGGCTCAACAGTTGTACCGTGACAATGACTACATTCATCGTCCATATCAAGGCTAATTTTTTCCTCAACACCAAAAATTGCCTCTTCAAATGTCAGCTGGATGCTTGCCTCAACATCACGACCGCGCGTTGGGCCCTGTGCACGCTGCCCGCCACCAAAAAATTGACCAAATATATCACCAAGTCCACCGTCACCGAAATCGAAATGGACGTTCTGCCCACCAAAGCCGCCAAAACCTTCAAATGGGTTACCGCCAGCCCCACCACCAGATGAACCACCAACACCAGCATGACCAAACTGATCGTAGCGCTGTCGTTTTGCACTGTCTTTTAGTACTTCGTACGCTTCGCTTGCTTCTTTAAATTTTGTCTCGTCACCCCCCTCTTTATCGGGGTGATGCTTAACAGCCGCCTTTCGAAACGCCTTCTTGATTTCATCATCAGAGGCATCTTTTTGCAGGCCCAGTATTTCGTAGTAATCACGCTTGCTCATTACATCTTATTATAGATAATTAGCACTTAGCTGTCTAGAGTGCTAGGTTAAAAATAACCTACACGATCCCTATCTATCTTCAAGATATTTGTGCAGACGCTCCATATAAAGCACATAACTTTTACGGGAATGGGCGATCAGTTTCATCATCTCGAGCTTTTTAAGTTCGATATTGGCAGTCTCGCGAGTGAGACCAAGCGAGTCGGCAATTTCCTGCTGGGTCACCGATATTTTTAGCCTGGTATTATAAGGCCGTAGAATAACGCCAAGTTGATCAGCCATATATAGTAGCGTGTGAGCAATCTTGTCGCTTGCATTTGACTGTTCAAGCGCATGGACACGAGACAGTGTCGAAAGTAGCAAAATTGTTAGACGTACCTGGCGTTTATAGACGCTCTCGATATTTGTGTGCAGATGCTCAAGATATTTCTCTCGCGGCACCAGCCGGATTGTACAACGAGTAAAGGCTTCGTAAAAATATTGCGATGTCTCGATGAGATCGAAGGCGTAGCCAATCGGGAAGTCTTCGCCCTTACTGTCGATTGATACTAGGCGCTCATCTCCATTGGCCGTAATCGTATATGTCTTAACGAGTCCTGATTCGATGATAAACAAATTTTTTGGCTTGTCGCCCCGAAGGAGAATTGTCTCTCCTTTTTTGTAGGTCTGACAGGGATATCGTAAAAGAAATTGCTTGAATGCGTCCATAGATTCACCCGGGCAAATTGCCTTGTCTTCATTTTAATGAGATTGCGTCTCTTATAATGTAGCCTAGGTGCGAGAATATAGAGCGTGATGACAATCAATCTAATCTTGTGATGATGCTCACAGTCGACACACGGGGTGTAATAAGTGCCCTTCTACATATCCTGCCTACGGTAGAGCCCTATGCCAGCGGCAACCGTAGCGCCGATAAGGCTTGCGATCATAAACACTGCGGAGAATGAGTTAGGCTGAGGCGCTTCAGATATAATCACCGGTGCGGTCGTTTCTCCCTCAATGATCGCAGCTGGTCTTGCCGTTACGGCGCTCACCGCTTCGGCAATAGGGCTTTCGATAGGATCGGGAGCAGCCATCGGTGCAGCGCTTGATGCTCGTGATGCCTGTCGCGGTACAAATCCAAACTGCGGCACTGATGTCGTCACTACTGGCGCATCTTCTACAGGAGAAATCGATTCCCCAATTACAGGAGTTACCGTACCATTAGCCGTATCGACGCCAAAGCTACCCAGCCAGGTATCGAATACGTTAATAAAGAGGACACCGAACCAGTCTGATACGCTAAAGCTACTCGTGCTGATATTGGCAATATTCGCCGAAGCGGTTGCATTACCACTAGTTGCGTTACCGGCCTGAGTATTCCCCCGAACTGTTGCGTCTCCACTAAGAGAAGCGAGGTCGATATTATTTGTAATACTGCTGGTCGTATTGGCATTCACTGTCTGGTCACCACCAGTTGCTGTATTACTTGTGACGCCATTTCCCAGTACAGCCGCAGTTGCCCCGGCTGGCGCATCGACAATCAGGCCGACCCAGCGACCAAGTACGTTGACGAAAATGAGAAGGCTATTACTCGCCACCACTTGATGACCGGTATAGTTAAGAATCGTGAGGTTCGTCGCAGCCGTACCAGTAGTGGCATTTCCGGCAGTCGTATTATTAAGCACATTAGCACTACCACTGGCGGCATTCAGGGTGACATTGTTGATAATCGACTGTGTATCGTTAGCATTGAGCACTGTCGTGGAATCAGACGCGTTCGTGGCTGTTGGTGCGTTACTTGCAAGCAACTGCGGAATGAAGCTTGGCGAGATTAGAATGTCACCATCGAGGTTACCGTAAATATTAATCGTACCAATAAATGACTTATTGGCAGCAATAATTGAGTTGATGAGATTGATAACGTTGGCGACCGTATTAGCCGTGCCAGTAGTGGCGTTTCCGGCAGTTGTGTTATTGATAACGTTGGCATTTCCACTCGCTGCACCGAGAGAAATATTATTAGTGAGATTTGCTGTTTGATCAGCATTTACCACTGTATTCGTAGGGCTACTTCCCGACCCTGTTAAGGCGTTATCGAGAGCCGGCCCGAGCGTGATATCACCAACCACGTTGCCGTATATATCGGCCGTAAAGTGAGCGACGCCTGCTGTGTCACCCTGGATCGTTGAGTGCACTGCATTAACAACAGTCGTCGTAGCTAAAGCATTACCACTAGTTGCATTACCTCCGGTGGTATTGCTTACCACACCCGCATTACCTGTTTGAGATTGAGAATTGAGATTATTACCAACCTCAAGAGTTGACTGTTGAGTAGTAGTTGTCGAAGTGGTCGGCTGCTCAGTGATTGTTGTACTCGACGAACCTGATGGCGCGGCCGAAGTCTGGTTGCTAGCACCCGCGACCACGGGTGTTTCCGGCGTGGCTATAATGGGAGGCGCAGGAGCTGGCGGCCGCTGGTACGTACTCGTACTTGGATCATATTTCCACTTATTGCTATCCCATCGATTAGTCTCGGGATTAAATGTATACGATTCCTTTGGTGCAGCTGGAGTCGATGCTACGCTAGATGATTCTAAGGACGGATCGGGTGAAGCAGCGAGTGCCGTGAGTGGATAGCCAGTTGCCATGATGAGCGCGAGGCCATAGAGTAGGCAAGCTCGCATGATGTTTTTATGGTTCCGCATAACACACTCCCTTCGGATTACAGTTGCTGCTGAAAAATAAATTCTAGGTCGGGGAGGATCCCGCAGACTTTCCTCCCCGAATGTATCCGTGTCATACCTTGTGTATAATCACTCCGCCAACTACTAGTTACGAACAGTTAGGTTAACTGATGTCGTGTTAGTGTTAGTTGCGTCACCGGTTGTGGCGTCACCGCCAGTAGTGTTGCCTGAAACTCGGGCATCACCAGATGAGGCACGCTGGTTGTTGTCGTTATACACCTTGATGTCGTTATCATTATTGATGCGTACATCAGTTGTATCTTTGATCGTGATCTTATTGGTAGATCGAGGACCAGTCTGCTCAATACTACCTGAGCTTTCACCGCCACCATTGCCGCCGAGCATATCTGCCCAGTCACCGGCTGAAGAAGCATTGTCAACGGTCGCAGTTACATGGAGCGCATTTGAATTCGAAGCACTACCAGATTCCGCGTCACCACCAGTTGTATTGCCTGTTGTTCGGGCATCACCCGTATAAGCACGTTGGTAGTTATCGTTATCAAGCCTCAAATCATTGTCATTCCAGACTCTGATTTTACGTTCGACTTCACTTTTTACTGTGTTATACGAGCGTGGGCCAGTATTTTCTATAGAACCATCGACTGCGCCTGCAAAACCACTAAGACCAACTAAGAGGCTCAGCGAGAGCACTGCGGCACCTATTGTTTTTTGCGTTTTCATTTTGTCCTCCTTTGGTTATAAATAGTACTTTCGGGTGTTCACCCGACTCCGGAAGGCTACGTCTTTCCGAGTCGAGCGACCACTAAAGAAGAGGGGCTTATGGCCCCTCTTGACTACCAACACTTGATTCAAGCTGATTGCTTGAATTTACCTCAACATTCATAGATGTACTTTTCTCGCTAGACCCATTCGTCTGCGAGTCAACCGAGATATCAACCGTGGTCGTGCCGTTCTCATCCTGGATAACTTTATGGACGGTTCCATCTTCTGGAATCACAACTGGCTCGGAATTGATATTGAGCTTCGTTTCAACAACCGGTTCACTTGCACTATCGCTTTTTGATTGAGTTACCTCCAGACTTGCATCTATTGAGTTAATTGAATCAGTCGATGCAGGCTTCGGTGCCTCAACTTGCTGCTCACTCACTACTGCCTCTTCACTCGTTACATCTACCGCTGTCGCTGGTTTTGATGCCGAGCTTGAATACCATCCAAGCGTAGACGCTACGGCAACCACAAATAGCGGAACACCGACTCGTAATGCTGCGACGGATTTACTTCGTGTTAAAAAGTATGCACTGCGATGTACGCCGTTTTTTCTTTGACGGTACATTGATGGTTTTGAATAACTCCACATGATGTCGCTCCTCTCCACTCATTCGCATATAAAGACATACTTAGAATAGGCCTAAATACAACCATGGTATGTGAAGATTCTCACATAAAACACATTTTGTTTTACCCTTCTCATAAGATACGGTGTCATTATTTTTTACTATTGTCGCAAAAAATAAGTTGATGTATAACGAAGACATACCAAGTGTAATACGGAGGTGTGAATATGAAACGATACATGCGAGGTTTCGTTGCAGTAGTAACAAGTTTAGCGTTCATGGGCGGCGTAGCAAATGCGCAACAAGCCTGCGAGGGGGCAACTATTACTAATACCGGACCCGGATCAACTAACGAGGTAACCTGTGTTGACTCCCGAGAGGTCACAGTCACCTGCGTCAATGACATTTATGTTGTGAATAACAATTCTCAAACAGGCGGTTCTGGTGATGCGGATAACTCAGGCAATACAACGGGTGGCAGCTCGATTAGCGGCAATGCAACCAATGAAAATGGTGCGACTGTTCAAATCGGTGCTGCGTGTGCTGCGCAGCCCGCAGCAGTTACGCCAGAAACACCAACCCCATCACAGCCAGTTGGCGGCATGGGTGCAGGTGCGCCAACCGAAGCAGCTAAGGTTATTGCAGCACTTCCAAATACTAGTGGCGGATCGCTACTTGATAGCATCTTAATCGGCAGTGCTAGCCTGGCTGGCTTACTAGTCGCATCGCGACTCGGTATGACCGCCTACCGCCGAGCTACACTAAGGTAGGCGCTATGACTACTCCGGCATGGATACAAAAGTTACGCTTTTCCCTCATTGCCGGAGGCTTATACCTTGGGACGATTGGCTTAATAGGGTACGTCGCGGTGACCGCATATACGCCTCAGCCAATCGTCCTGGCCCAGACGCCAGCTATCACAATCCAATCGGCAAAATCCGAACCAATAAAAGCAGCCCCACCTGCTTTTATCCCTATTTCGGGTAAGCCCACACGTCTGGTGATCACTGATTCAAATATCGATCTGCCTATCAATGAAGGATTTTACAACGAAGCAGATGGCTCATGGACGCTCAGTGACTTTCACCTTCAGTACGCCATGATGACCATGTTGGCAAACAACCATTCCGGCAACACCTTTGTCTATGGGCATGCAACCGATCAGGTGCTTGGGCCACTCGTCCAGAACCCGCCAGCAGTTGGCTCGCTTGCCCAAATCTACACAGACAATGGACATGTATTTACGTATGCATTTCAGTCTTCCCGTACCCTTACACCCAATGACACAAGTATATTTAGCTACAGCGGGCCACCCATTCTCACGGTTCAAACCTGCACCGGTAGTATCAGTGAATGGAGAACCATGTTTACATTTACATTTTTGAAAGTGAGTACGCAATAATGGATATGTTTCTTGTTCTTGGTTTACTAGCAGTCGTTATTCTGACGTGCGGATTGGTTGCAGGTTCAGTAGCCGACGACCTTCACGATGTCAGGCAACGTCAGCTTTTCAAAAAGCATCCTTATTCTCGCCAGTATCGTGCTCGGCCACTCGTCACTATTTTACTTATCACTAGCAACGAGATCGCCACGACAAGAGACAGCCTAAGAAGACTTCAAAAAAACTCATACCGCCACATAGAACTCATTCTTGTAGGTAACCTCCCAAGTCGCACCAAACTAAAGCAACTCGCCCAGTCTTTTACAACGCCTACTCGCCCCATATACGTCTTTACAAGCAGAAAATCAGGCCAGGCAAATATCGATACTGCGTATCGTCGGTACGGGCATGGTGATATTATCCTTGTCTTACGTGATGTCGATGCGCTAGACAAATCTGCTACTGCACGCAGCGTATGGCACTTTAACACGAAAAAAGATATCTCAAAATTACGTACTCAAACTGTCATTTCGAGCCCTTATAGTACCCTAGGCATTCTACAAACATATACGCATGCGGTTATTTATTTTTGGCATAAACTGGCAAACGCTCTTAAGTACACAGCACCTCCTGACAACCCTACGCCATCTTTTTATAGAGCGGAGACATTTTCGAAACGACAGTCAAAATCAGAAATGGTAACATATACAGCTGAAGATGTGATCATTCATCGACCAGCAATGACGATACGCGAGCTCGTTGCCTACACGCAAACAGCAGCCTCCACGCCGCTCTATCATTTCACTAACCTACGAGAGAGCAAACCCATACCCCTGAAATGGCTCCGCGGTCTGGTTGCCATAGTTGTAGGATATCTATCGATCAGCTTGCCATTTCTACTAAGTTATTTCATATTTCTTGCACTCACTGCACGCCAACCAGCCCTGCTCTTCGTCAGTATCGCTACCTTAAGTGTATATGTGCTGCTCGGAGTATGGTCGCATCATGGCCTATCGCGCGCACAAAAAATCCGCCTTAGTATCTATTGCCCAGCGTACTTCTTGCCATTTTATTTACTCACTATTGCATCGAGTATCCTCATCATATCCACTACTGGACACGGCATATGGAAAGGATTATCCCGGCTATTTGTACCTCGAAGAAAAGTGCTGCTACCTAAAAGTGCTGGCGAATATGACTAAAGCTAAAGTCCCAGTCCGCATCAGTTTTTTTATGGGGATTGAAGATATTTTGCGGGTCATATAATGCTTTTATCTCGCGCATGTAGCCAAGGACTGTCGGCCCGTACATTTGCTCAAGCCATGGTCCGCGAACCATGCCGTCGTTATGCTCACCCGATACAGATCCGCCATACTGAATCACTAATGTATTAACTTCTTTCATGGCCGGTTCAAACTTAGCACGCTCCTTTGGGTCTTCGATCTTCATGAGGGGAATGACATGAAAATTACCATCACCCATGTGCCCAGCAATTGTGGCGAGCAAATTGTATTTTTTGATGATATCTCGTAGCTGTGGCAAGAACTCAGTCAAACGCGCAGGTGGTACGATAAGATCATCAATAAATGGAGCCGTATGTTTATCCTTAACCTTACTGCGAAGTAAGTTGAAACTTTCACGGCGCATCAACCAAAACTTCTGCGCTTTTGCTTCGGTCTCATCCTCTTCCATGTAGGTAAAATTGAAACGCTTCAGGTCTTGCTTGGCGGTGTGAATTTTATATTTCACCTCGTCAACCGTTTCACCAGTAAATTCAATCAGCAAAATGAGCTGCGGTACACCTTTTATAAGCATGATGCCATCGGGAATCAATTGAATCGCCAGTTTTATCCAACGCCAAAGACCTAGCTTTGCCAAGAAGGCAAAGAAAAACTTGAAGCTAAGCCATAAAGTATTATCATCAAAACTCTCAAAGGTGGCTGGCTTATGTGTCAACACTGCCGGAATTACCTCACCAAGCTCATCAATTGTACGCATATAGCAAACGAGCGTACCCGAGTGAGCTGGCTTCGGCACCAGGCGAAAGCGAATATCAGTTGTAATGCCGAGCGTACCCTGAGCACCAATAAATAACTTCGTGAGATCAAATACGCCCGTGTCACGATTCCACACGTTCCATAAGTGATACCCAGTCGAATCTTTACTCACCTTAGGTGCGGCTGCTTGAATCTCATCATACTGCCCGTCGAGCAGCTCAAATGTCTGTCGATAAAGATGCCCTTCAAAATCGTCCTGGCTCATCTTCGCATTAAGCTCTTGGCGGTCAAGCGGCTTTATAACATACTCATTACCATCACTCAACACAACGCTCAACTCAGTCACGAACTGATCGGTTTTGCCGTACTGCAGCGACTTTTCGCCGCCTGAATTATTATTCACCATACCACCAACCGAAGCGAGATCACGACTGGCCGGATAGCTCGGTAAAATACTGCCCTGCTTGGTAGTTTCAACATCAAATTCCCGATACAACATACCCGGTTGCACATGTGCCGATACCGGCGTTACTTCGTGCAGCTTGTTCATATGCTTGCTAATATCTAGCACGATCGACTCACCAATTGCCGCCCCGGACATATCAGTACCGCGAGAGCGTGGAGTAATATTAAGCTCCCGATGTTCAGCCTTGTGTTCGCTTACAAATCGCACAATTGATTTAATATCTTCCGCATCCTTCGGAAAACCGATAATTTGCGGCTTCAATTCAAATAAACTTGCGTCATGGGAGTAAAATTCACGCGATACATCGCTCGTATCGAGCTCGCCTTTAAAAATCTTTGAAAGTTCTGCCTGTAAGTCCATATGGCTCTACTGTACCCTTTTTAAGAGGTAAGCACAAGCAGGACCGCATGTAGAAATCCCCGCCAAGTTCGTAAACTTGGCGGGGTGTGAACTAAAGGAGCTCCACGTTTTTCTCGGCCCAATCAAGCGCCTCTTGGGTTACCTTTCGCGCTTCAAGCACACGCTTCGGCGGCCGATCGCCATGCCACCACTGACTCCAAAATGGCTCATTGGGATTGAGACACTCCAGACAATCGAGATGGCGCAGCTGGCCATTCACAAACTGCTCGTTGCGCTCGACATATACCAGACCATAGCCGCTGCGACTCAAGGCCTTCAGGCTTCCGCCATTCCCCTGAATAACCGCCGACTTAACTCGATGCAGACCAAGGTGTTGAAACGCGAACCATGTGCGCGCCTTGTGAATACTACTGGCAATACCCTTACCCCAATATTCCTTGCGGAAAATCATTGAGCCGCTCGTTGCCTGCTGAATAAGCTTAGTATGCCCTTCGTCGAAGCTAAAGAGCGCAGTATTGCCGATGAGTGTGCGCTTGTCATTCTCGATCACCCAGATGCCCCAGACGATCGAATCTTTTGACTGACGCGTTTTCTCAAACCAGTCGTACTCATCTTCAAGTACCGGTGCGGTAATCGAAGAGGTGTAACGGCGTATCTCAAGGCGTTGCATGCCGCCACCATGGTCGAGGTTAACGAATTCGCCCATCACCTCTCTACTAAGTGGCGCCAACTCGATAGTGAGCTTACCTACCTTGAGACGCATAATTGGCCCAAATGCCATGATATGCTCCTTTCATTTTGTTATGGTTTCGTATTTCGAAACCAGATATGCCCCCAAGTGTTGTATCGAAAAAGCCTCCGAACCTGGAGGCTTATCTAGTGTCAAAATATATATTTAAGAGAAAAGATAAGCCATATCAACAGCGCCGCCAAGCTTGACGCCCGCGAATGTGCCGTTTTGATATGACATACTTTTGTTCATAATAAAGTTATATCATGTATATTTATTTTATTCAACAACGCTTTCTGGCGCAGAGCTCAGAACAAGATCATAATACGATCCTACATTAACTTTTCCAGCGATTATATCCTCAATTGAGACCCATAACCCAATTTCACCCTCGGGCTGGCTCGGATATAGCGGGGTGTTTTTATCGAGCAGTCCGACATAAGCAAGGATGACCTTGCCGGATTCGTGCACCCAAAAATCTTTGCGAACCAATCCATCGACAACAATACCCAATTCCTCTTCAACCTCGCGCACCACGGCATCATCTGGATTTTCACCAATCTCAAGATGACCGCCCGGAAAGCCGTACTTGTCTCGGACGTCGGCCCACAAGTATCGCATAGCCAGCACCTCCTTCCCATCGCTTGAATAAAGAATTGCCTTTGTACTAACTGGATGAAGTGGTCTGTTTTGCATAACTATCTCCCTTGCTCATTATCTTGTCACAATGCGCCACCAGGCCGATGGAGGATCGACCGGTGAGGCTAGCGTGACGACGGATGCACGATTTACCGTACCGATAATTACCTTTACGCTGCCCGTGGCACTAGGAGCTGAGCCTGGCTGGATATCAGCAAGTTGGACCTCAGTCTTCACGGCTTGGCCTGGCCAAATAAATGCACCGACATCATCTTTTGCGGTCGCGGCATACTCGTGTTTTGACCATGCCGGTCGATACGAGGCAATCGGCTGATTCTTTGCAACAAGCGTTTTATACGTAAAATTCTCACGCGCACTCAGATACAACCCATAGCTGTCCTGCTGCGCTATTTTACTCAACCAAGCGCCCATAATCACGACGATGATTTGCTGAGTATGACCATCGATCGTATGATTGGCAGCTAGTACAAAGTTACCCCCCGCCTCAACCGACTCACCGGTCTTAAGGCCAATCACTCCGTCGTCACCAAGCAAAAAGTTTGTATTATAAATCTGACCAGCTACCGGAATGGTAGCCGTTTGCTGCGACGCAATACTTGCAATGACAGGCTGCGCTAATGCCTTCTGGGCAATGACCGCAAGATCTGCCGCAGTACTCTGAGTCCCCGGATCGAGCCCACTCGCATCGCCACCTATGACAGTATTTTTTAATCCATAGCGATGAATCATATCGGTTGCATATGCGCGGTAATTATCCAGAGAGCCAAATGCCCAGATCGCGAGTGTGTCAGCCAGGTTGTTACTCGAAACTAGCATGACGCCTTGCATCGCCTGGTACTGTGTAATCCGCTCACCTGCTTGCACTGGCGCATTCGAACCATTGCGTGCAATGTAATTGTCATAAAGATCAACATCCATCTGATCGAGTACTAATGTCTCACCGCTTGCGCCCAGCTCGAATGGCTTCCTCTCCATGACCGCGAGCATCGTAATAAGCTTAGCCGTGCTCGCCGTTGGGTGCTTTTCAATCACACCGTGCGTCTCAAGCACCCCATAGTCACGAGTAGCGATGGCCGCCTGTCCATAACTCGGCCAGGCAAGCGTCCTCTTTTCAGGTAGCGACGGCATCGAATACGTCACTGTTGACGCAACCACCATATCAGCCGAGACATAGCGATAGGTTAAAAACGCGCCCAGAAGCACACAAACAATCGCCACGACGACAAATAGCCGATGACCATGCCGGGTTGAGGTCGGCAATGGCTGCACGGGACCACGTCGCTTAATTTGAAATTCAGTCATAGTTACCCTTAGTATACATAAAATAAGCTGCCAACCGGCAGCTTATTTTATGTCGTAGAACTAATCTACTTGTCTTTCTTTTCGTCGACAACTTCGCCCTCAACTGGCCCATCGTCATTCTTCTTTGCGTCATCAGAGTCAGGTGCGTCCTCTTTTGATGCCGCTTCGTAGAGCTTCGCACCGATTGGCATGATTGCATCGGTCAGTGCCTTGGCCGCAGCTTCAAGCTCTTCCTTGTCGTTAGAGTCTTTGTGCTTTTTAGCTTCTTCGACAGCATCAGTGATGGCTTTTTTATCTTCATCACTAATCTTATCTTTGTACTCGTCTGGCATTTTTTCAGCCTGATAGATAGCACTTTCGAGGCTATTGCGTGCATCTACAGCTTCACGCCTCTTCTTGTCTTCATCGGCGTGAGCCTCAGCTTCTTTTTGTGCTTTTTCGATATCTTCTTTTGAAAGATTACCACTATCAGAAATTGTAATACTCTGTTCTTTGCCCGTGCCCTTATCTTTAGCTGTCACGTTCAAGATACCGTTGGCATCAAGATTAAATGTCACTTCAATCTGTGGCACACCGCGAGGTGCAGGCGCAATACCATCGAGCGTAAAGCGACCAAGCGACTTGTTGTCACTTGCCATCTCGCGCTCACCCTGAAGTACGTGAATCTCCACCTGCGGCTGGTTATCTGCCGCCGTTGAATAGGTTTCTGATTTACTCGTAGGAATCGTGCTGTTTCGTTCGATAAGCTTATTCGTCACACCACCCTGCGTTTCAATACCAAGAGAAAGTGGGGTTACGTCAAGGAGTAGCACATCTTTGACATCACCGGCTAACACGCCACCCTGAATGGCCGCACCGACAGCAACAACTTCGTCTGGGTTCACACCCTTGAGCGGGTCTTTGCCAAAAATTGCCTTCACTTTTTCAACGACAGCTGGCATACGGGTCATACCACCAACAAGCACGATTTCATCAACTTCGCTTGCTTTGAGGCCAGCATCTTTAAGTGCTTTTTCGACTGGTTCAGCAAGACGATCAACAAGATCAGCCACCAACTCTTCGAGCTTCGAACGAGTCAACTTATACTCGAAGTGCTTTGGACCTTCGGCATCAGCTGTAAGGAATGGTAGATTTATTTCGATCTCAGATGTGCTTGAAAGCTCTTTCTTTGCCTTCTCAGCTTCGTCCTTAAGGCGCTGCATTGCCGCCTTGTCGCTCTTTAGGTCAATACCTTCGGTCTGCTTAAAGACGTCAAGGAAGTGGTTTACGATACGATTATCGAAGTCCTCGCCACCGAGGTGCGTATCACCGTTAGTTGACTTTACTTCAAATACGCCGTCACCAAGTTCAAGAATTGAGACATCAAATGTACCACCACCAAGGTCAAAGACAGCGATCTTTTCGTCTTTTTTGCTATCAAGTCCGTAGGCAAGCGCAGCTGCAGTTGGCTCGTTAATGATGCGCTTTACTTCAAGGCCAGCAATCTTACCAGCATCTTTAGTTGCTTGGCGCTGTGAGTCATCGAAGTACGCAGGAACGGTAATAACCGCTTCGGTGACTTTTTCACCCAGGAACGCCTCAGCATCAGCCTTGAGCTTAGACAGAATCATCGCTGATACTTCCTCTGGACTATAGTCCTTGTCGCCCATCTTTACTGCCACGCCACCATCTTTTTTGATGATTTCGTATGGCATAATATCGTGGTCCTTTTGAACCTCTTCGTCGCTGAACTTGCGACCGATAAGACGCTTTACGCCGTAAATAGTATTCTTTGCATTCGTCACACGCTGACGCTGCGCTACCTGACCAACAAGACGTTCGCCACTTTTATTAATAGCCACAACCGATGGTGTCGTGCGGTTGCCTTCGGCATTCGCAATAACCTCTGGTTTTCCAGCAACCATGTATGCTACAGCACTGTTTGTTGTACCAAGGTCGATACCGATAATTTTACCCATATTCTATTCCTTTCGTTAAAAGTCTCAAAAAGTATATTCATATTTTAGCACTCTACATAGCAGATTGCCAATATCTTCATTGTAATAAAATTAGCACTCTAGTGTCAAGAGTGCTAATTTTATATTCCTCCGGCTATTTAACTATCATCACGCATGTCATTTATAGGACTTCGTCTAATATTACGAAGTAGTGGAATTACCATAGACAGGAGCCCCACCCCAATAATAATTGCCACGATAGCAGCTAAGTACCAGCTGGCAAATCCGAGGAAATGAAACTCAAGATTCGGATTGGAAGCGCCGAATGCCAGCTGCGCCCCAATCGTGGCGTCATTCGACCAAAGAACATCGAGGATTGCCGCTAACGCGACACCGAAGAAGCCTGCAAAAAGGGCGATGCGCAGCGACAGAAGTAGGGTATATACGCTGTAGATGCTTGCGATGTCTCCACGTCTTGCGCCAATAGCTCGAAATACTGCACTTTCCTTGCGTCCATCGGCAATAGTGCGACCAATCATACCACTCAGAATAATAACAGCGATCACACTAATAATCCCCACTGCCCATACCAGGGCTTTTTCAAACCACGACTGCATCTCTTCGAGCACAAGGCTACTGCTACCGAATGGTTGCGCGAACACCCCACCACTTTCACCCGCTCCAAAGAAACCGGATTTACTGAGCAACTCGCGCGCTTCGCTTTTATCGGCAAACTCTACTAGGAACGACTCGTAGCTGTAAAATCCGGACTGTGTCGCAGCTTTCTTATCGAGTGAAAAGATTGCAGCAGGACGTGCAGTCTCTGGAACCTTTGCCAATAGATCGCTTGGTATATTCCAGGAATTATAGCCAAGTGATGACGAGAACAGGCCTTGAATAATCTGCGCTACAGAAAATGACGTATCGCCTTGGCCAAAGTCGGCCGATACACCTACTCCACGGACCACAAGTTTATGCTGCTCCGGCTCACCGATATATGTACCGATCTCCTTTTCGTAATTCTTCTGATTCTCCGCCGCTTTCTTCTCAGCGACAGTCCGCGTGTCACTCTGTACGGCCACGGCACCACACTCCGTCTCGCTTGGCACCGCGTACAGCAATGATGGCTTTTTGTAATCAATATTGCTCTTATTATCAAAAATCTCTTTCTTTTGCGCGACCGCTTGTGCGAGCATACTCTGCGAAGCGGCATTACGATAGCAAAATGCCGCTGTAATTTCGCCGACACGATGACGGACCTCTTGGATGCGATCCAGCTTCTGTTGATTGGTTGCCGCTGCATCGAACTTCTTTAGGCCAAGCAGTTTTTCCGCATCGCCATACGGAATGACCACAGGGATCTCACCACTAGCAGGGTCGTAGGCCACGTTAGACACAAACGGTTTCGTCAGACTATCCTCAAGTACCCTCAATTGGGTATCCTGTTCACCAAACTCCTGCATTCTCGACTGCATATCAGCGACAGATGCTATCTTCTCTTTTCCATCCTTCATATACTGGAGACTGTTGTCAAACTGCAATAGCGGTTGATAGCTACCGAGTATTTTTGCCGATTGGTAGGACGCAACATGCGCAGCGATGTCAAAGGGACGATACTGCTCAGCACCCATCGCCATAGTCACAGCTTCAACACTTGGAGTTCCAAATGCTACATCGCCAATCATCTTCATCTTAGTTGTCGAATCAACGACGATAGGCGACGGATCCTCGCTCTTTGCATCGTAAGAGATGCCATACTTCTTGGCGGCAGCCTGTTTCTTTGCTATAAGCGCCGCGTGCTCTGCTTCGACACGCTGAACTACCGCAGGATCACTACGATGACCATAGATGTCTATTCCTTGACCACCAGAGCGCGTTATATTAACGACATAACGATTGTTAAGCCCTTCGCCGCTAAACCGCTTCGTACTATCAAGAACACCCTGCGCAACAAGAACCAACAAGACCAAAAAGCCAAACAGTATACCAGCTACTGCAATTGTTATCGCTGTACGGATTTTTCGTGTGCGCAACTTCGTATATGCTAACACTACTACATCAGCTGGTCGTATCATACTATTTTTCCGTCTTTCATAATAATTTCTCGATCTGCCTGCCGAGCAATTGCCTGGTCGTGCGTAACAATCACAATAGTCGTACCGAACTCTTTACGGATCGCCTGAAATAGATCAATAATTGCACGACTATTTTCACTATCGAGATTACCCGTTGGCTCATCAGCTAAGATCACCTTTGGTGCGTTGAGGAGTGCCCTCGCTATAGCGGCTCGCTGCATCTGCCCGCCCGACAATTCTTTTGGGTAATGACGCAAACGATCACTCAAACCAACCTGCCCAGCAAGCTTTGCTACTCGAACTTTACGCTCGGCACGCTTTACGCCAGCGAACATACCCGCCACCTCAAGATTGCGGTCAAGACGGAGAAATGGCTGCAAGTAAAAGAATTGAAAAACAAATCCAATCGTCTGGCCGCGAAAACGAGATAGTTTTGCATCGGATAACTTGCGCAGATTAGTCCCTGCGACCTGGATTATACCTTCACTTGGCTGATCAAGACCACCCAGTAGCTGCAACAATGTTGACTTGCCGCTGCCGCTTGCACCCGTTACGGCAACAAACTCACCCTCGTGTATATCAAGGGTCACTCCTTGAAGGGCGTTCACTTTTGTCTTACCAACTTTATACGTCTTCTTGACCGCCTCGACATGTAGCAACACCGGTGTCATTGGTAAAGGTTTTTTGGTTACCTCCGCACGTCGTTGAACACCGACATAATCACGAATTGCTCGCACCGCCGCAACAGCATCGCCATCATAGAGTGCAATAAATGCTTGAATTTCATCGTTAGATACGGCTTGAAGCTGATTCATTACCCCTCATCATACCATAAGCACAAACAATACCCGCACAGCACATGTCTGCACGGGTATTGCGAAGTTGATAACAATATAATTACTTCTTTTTGGTAACCTTCACCATCGCATGGCGGATTGGCTGACCACTGAGTGTGTAGCCAGCTTGGAGCTCTTCGGCTACCACTTCTTTGTCACCTTCGGCTTCTTCGTCGAACTGGATCGCTTCATGCAGATCCGGGTTAAAGTCTGCACCCTCTTTGGCATCGATACGCTTCAGGTTAAGTCCCTCAAGTGACTTCTCGAGGTTCTTTACAAGACCTGCAATACCCTGTGCCCATTTATTATCCTTCAGCTCATCTGGAAGATACACAACAGCACGTTCAATATTGTCGATAACAGGCAGAAGCTTTAAAATTGCCGCAGATTGACCATGCTGATAGGTGGCCGCTTTATCAGCTTCGCTTCGCTTGCGGTAGTTCTCAAAATCAGCACGTGTCCGCTGCAGATCGGCTGTCAGTTCAGCGATCTGCTGCTCCTGCTCGGCGATCTTCTTTTGATCCTTATTTGGTTTTGCTGCTTTGTCTGTCATCTTTATAATACCTCTTCTAACATTGCACCGGCGTGTCGCACCAAGCGCATTACTTTTCCATAACTTTGTCTTGTTGGTCCAAGAACGCCGATATAACTATTGTCACTATACGGCGAACGGAAACGGCTAATAATAAGGGTTGCACCGCTTGCCTTACCGATTGGATTTTCCGATCCGATATAGACATTCAATGGCTCATTCGGAGCAGCCTCACGAAGCCACGGCTCAAGGTTGTCAAGCAGTCGTGCAACTGCTTGAGTATGATCGCCTCGAAGAAATTCTGGCTGAGAAAAGAGATTACCCATACCACTCATATAGAGCTGGTCGCCAATCGTTGCAAGGCCAAGGTTCTGCGTCAATTCGACAAGGCTATCCACCGCACTACGAATCGCTCGATCTGCCCGATCGCCGTGTGTCTGCACACGGGCCTCAATCGCTCTCGTACTGCGATCGGGGCCCGCCTCCTCTCCGCCCGCATGAGCTTCGGTCAGGCTGTTTACGTAGAGGCGATAGCCCTGATCAGTCGGAACACGGCCAGCACTGGTGTGTGGCTGGGCGATCAGACCCATCTCTTCAAGGCGTACCATTTCGCTTCGAATTGTCGCGCTTGAAACATTAAAAAGCTTGGCCAGCATTACACTGCCGACTGGCACGGCGACCTCGGCGTACTGCTCGATAATAGCCGCAAGAATTTGAAGTTGACGTTCTGTCATATGGCTATTATAGCCCGACTTGGCACTCTTTGCAATTGAGTGCTAGATATTTTGTCGAATTGCTGCGAGTAAACCTGCGGCTCTCGCGCGGGCTTCTTCATCGTGCCTATTGAACACGTTCTCGCCATGCGCAATCTCATGCGTCACACGAACGGCGCGTTCTAGATCATCATTAATCATAAAATGGAAATACGACACAGCTAGCGCATGCTCAAGTTCGTACTGAGCCGCCATAAGGCGCTTCGGTAGCTCTCTTGCGAGCTCCTCCTCCGAGCCATATCGCCCATCGAGGCGCTGACGCCATGTCGTGTAGTCGGGCGGCACGATGAAAACAGGGATGATATTCTGTTGGGAAATTGCCTTGAACGAAGCAATACCGTTTACATCAATGTCACCAAGCGCAATCTTGCCATGCTGCTTAGCCACCTTAAATTCACCCACGCTTGTACCGTAGTAGTTGTCGCCAAATCGATTAACTTCAATAAATTCTTCGTTAATAAGCATTTCGTGCATTTTATCGGTTGATACAAAATGGTAATCGTCACCATCTTGCTCTAGCACACCATTATTAGTGCGCGGCGGGCGTGTCGTATGAGTGATGATTTTATGATATTCATCACTTTCAAGGACTTTGTTTTGAATCGTATCTTTGCCAGCAGCCGTAATGCCAACTAGCAGTACAATTGGCGTTGTCTGGATTGTCTTTATAGAATCTTCGCTAATTTGATAGCGAGCAATAAGTTGGTCGAGTTCGTTCATTGTATCAATTGTACCAGGTTAATCGCGCTTCAACATTACTGTAAAGGCTTCGGATGGGATATCAACTTTTCCAAAGCGCTTCATACGCTTCTTGCCTTTTGCCTGTTTGGCGAGTACCTTTTTCTTACGCGAAACATCACCGCCGTATAGACCAGTCGTCACATCTTTTCGGTACGCCGAAAGATCAGCGCGGGCGATAAATTTACCACCGATTGCCGCTTGTAAAGCAACCTGGAAATTCTGCCGCGGAATAACGTCCTTGAGCTTATCAACGATCTCACGGCCTAGGCGCTGCGATTCCGAGCGGTGCGCCATCACTGATAATGCATCTACAATTTCACCGGCGACGTAAAAATCAACGCGCACCAAATCCTCAACAAGGTACGTGTCGAGTTCATAGTTAAAACTACCATATCCGCTCGTAACAGACTTAAGTTGATCATAAAAGTCGGTCAAAAGGTTTGCTAGTGGTGCCTCAAAACTAATGAGCGCACGCTCATCGATATAGCTCAGGTTACGTTGCTGTCCGCGCTTATTGACGATCAGTTGAATGACCGCGCCTATGTAATCTTTAGGTACGATAATCTCGCCCTTGATCCACGGCTCGCGGATTTCCTTGATCTTTGACACATCCGGCAAATCACTCGCGCTCTTGATATCAAGCTGGGTGCCATCAGCAAGACTTACCTGGTAATCCGTTGATGGATTCGTCACAACAAGATCAAGGTTGTATTCTCGCTCTAGGCGCTCGCGCACAATATCCATATGAAGCAGCCCAAGAAAGCCAATACGCACGCCAAATCCGAGGACTGGGGAATTTTCTGGTTCAAACTGGAGCGCAGAATCACTCAAACTTAGTTTTTCAACAGCATCCTTTAACTCCTGGTAATCTTCGTTTGAAACTGGGAAAAATCCGGCATATACAAACGGTTTCACATTTTGATAGCCTGGCAGCATATCGGCCGCCTGGGAACGGCGAGTTGTTACCGTATCACCCACCTTGGCGTCACGAGTTGTTTTGAGGTTAGTAACAATATAGCCAATCTCACCTGTCGAAAGGTCAGGACCAGCCTTCATCGTTGGATTCAATGCACCAACTTCAAGCGCAATACCATCGGCTGATGTAGCGAGCATATGGATTGTGTCACCCTTTTTGATCGTGCCGTCGACTACGCGAGTATAGAGAATAACCCCGCGGTAATCGTCGTAGTAGCTATCAAAAATAAGCGCACGCGTTGGAGCATCAGGCTGTCCAGTTGGCGGTGCGATTCGCTCAACAACTGCGTCGAGCACTTCAACCACACCTTCGCCAGTCTTGGCACTAATTTTCATAATGTCATCATCGCTACAGCCGAGCAAGTTGATAATCTCGGCCGATACGCGCGGCACGTCGGCAGCTGGAAGATCGATTTTATTTAGTACCGGAATAATCGTCAGATCAGCCGCGAGTGCCAAGTAAACATTAGCAAGTGTTTGGGCCTGAATACCCTGACTGGCATCAACCACTAAAATTGCCCCTTCACACGCTTCGAGTGAGCGAGACACTTCATAACTAAAGTCTACGTGGCCAGGCGTATCAATCAGGTTAAGATCGTGGCCTTTGTGTGTCATTCGCACCGGGGCAAGCTTGATCGTAATGCCCTTCTCACGTTCAAGATCCATACTATCAAGCAGCTGTGACTTCATATCACGCTTCTGAACCGTTCCGGTCAGCTCAAGCATACGATCAGCAAGTGTCGACTTACCGTGGTCGATATGGGCAATGATACAAAAATTTCTAATCTGCTGTTGATTCATAGTTCAGTGGTAAATTATACCATTTTATCGAGTGCGTGGCGAACTAAAGAGGATTTTTTTCACCCGATTCATTACTGGCCGTACCTCTTCAAGTCGAAGCAACCAACTAAGGCCGACATATGCCGAGAAGCTAATGGCGACAATTAGCGCAAATCGAGGAAGAGCAGAGAAGAAACTTTGCGTATCAATTGTCAGTGGGAATATCTGCACACTTATATAGCAGATCAGCCCCATAATTGCCGTGGCGGCGACCATGCGCGTAAGGCTATGGACAAAAGAGCTGTCAAACAATCCCGGCACACGGCGTGCCATAAAGACGAATAAGATTGCCACTTCAATGACTGCCACTATCGACTGCGCCCATGCCAAGCCAATTGCTCCCATGTTGAGCCCGAGCGCAAACCACACAGCCAACCCAACGTTCAGCAAGATAGCAAAAATTGACACGTATAATGGTGTTTTCGTGTCCTGCTCAGCGTAAAAGCTACGCGCCGCAATGTGATAAATCGAGCGGAATACAATCGCGACAGCTAAGCCGCCCAGAAGTGAAGCAATCAGGGGATCACCACCATTTTTAATAAAGTGCACCACATACGCGCGGGCGAAAAATGCTACTGTCGCCACTGGTAAAATAAGCCAAACGATTACTCGGATCACTTTTTGCAGCTCCCGCTTGAAAAGATCCGGCTTACCCTGTGCAATACGCTCTGTCATTTGTGGAAATGCCGCGTTGCTAATGGCCACACCAATAAGGTTAATCGGCATCATATGTAGCATCGACGCCTGCTGGTAGGCACGAATCGTTCCATCGGCCATACGCGACGCAATATTAGTCTCTGCGAGACTCACGACATAATCCATCCCCTGGTCAGCCGAGCGAGCTGGCAAAAGTGAGAGCACTTTTCGAAACCCTTTATTCTTCCAGTAAATCTTAAATCGATAATCAAACCCAAGACCAAGCAGTCCGATACTACTCACGAGCAGCTGCATAATTGATCCGAGCACAACACCAAGCGCGACGCCCATGATTCCACCATCGAACAACGGCCAGCCAAATATATTAATACCGTTCGTAAAAAAGACTGTACCGATAATAATACCGACACTGTAAATTGCCGGCGCGAGTGCAAAGAAGGTGAAACGACCAACTGCCTGTTGCATACTGGCAATCACCGTCGCAATCGCAAACAGGAATGGGTTAACGGCAATGACACGCATCATACTGGTTGCAAGTGCCAAGCCCGACTCACTGAGTCCAGGTGCAATAATATATTTCAAAATTGGCTCAGCAAAAATAATAATCAAGACACTAGCTACGAGCGTACCGAGCGCCATGATATTGATCATACTGGTCGACAGCTCCCAGGCTGATTTTTTATTACCCTTAACAAGGCGCTGGTTGAATACTGGAATAAAGGTGACACTGAGCGCACCCGAAACCAAAATCGTAAACATAAAGTCGGGCACTGTAAAAGCAGCCGTATACGCATCCAGCCCTACCGGGTAACCAGCAATATTTGCTGCTTCATTCGGCATGTAGGTACTATTAAGCAGACGTTCGCGCAAAATACCAAGCAGGCTGGCAAATAGCATCGATCCAGACAGCAAAGTAGCGGCCCACTTTAGTGTCAGCCGCTTATTTGCTCTCGTTACGACGCTCCGTACTCGATTCATAATCGTCGCCTAAGGCTATGCGTGGAGCTGTGCTTCCTTTGGAAGAGTTGTTGATTTTAAGATATCAATTACCTGCGTCTCATCAAGGGTCTCATGCTCCAAGAGAGCATCGGCAAGTGCGTCGAGGCTCTTACGATTGGCCGCGATTACAGCTTCGGCACGCTTTGAAGCTTCCTTAATCAAGGTCTCGACTTCTTTATCGATTTCCTTCGCCGTATCATCGCTATACGGACGCTCGTGAGTCATCTTGTCGAACACCATGCCGCCGTTGTCATCGTGGAACACCTGGTCGCGAAGTTTCGTACCCATACCTTGTTCGATGACCATATCACGGGCAATCTCAGTGGCTTTACGAAGATCCGATCCAGCACCAGTTGTAATGCCATCAGCACCGTACATGATCTTCTCCGCAATACGCCCACCCATTGCACGAGCAAGGATATCCTTAAATTGGTAGACGTTGGTGTAGCTTGTATCTTCTGGTGGCAAGAACCATGTTACGCCGCCGGTACCACCGCGTGGAATGATTGTTACCTTATGCACAGGGTCGCTGTCTGGCAAGATATGCCCAACAATCGCGTGGCCAGCCTCGTGGTAGGCCGTCATCTTCTTTTCAGCTTCATTCATGATCTTACTCTTGCGCTCTGGACCAATCGCTACCTTTTCAAAGGCTTCAGTTAGATCAGCGTTCGTGATCTTCTTGCGGTTATTTCGAGCTGCGACAATCGCTGCTTCGTTTGCCATATTGGCAAGGTCAGCACCACTTGAGCCAGCTGTTTTTGCAGCGAGTGCTTCAATACTAACGCTATCGTCGGTTGGTTTTTTCTTGAAGTGGACCTTCAAGATAGCTTCGCGGTCTTTTCGCTCTGGAAGCATAATATTCGTGCGGCGATCGAAACGACCTGGGCGAAGAAGGGCTGGGTCAAGTACATCGGCACGGTTAGTTGCCGCAAGTACAATAACGTTGCTACCCGTCTCAAAACCATCCATCTCAACCAAGATCTGGTTCAATGTCTGCTCACGCTCATCATGGCCACCACCCATACCCGAGCCACGTTTGCGGCCAACGGCATCAATTTCATCGATAAAGATAATGGCTGGTGCGTTTTTCTTGGCTTTTGCAAAAAGGTCACGTACACGGCTTGCACCAACACCAACGAACATTTCAACAAATTCCGAACCAGAAATACTAAAGAACGGTACATTCGCCTCGCCAGCAACGGCACGCGCGAGCATCGTCTTACCAGTACCAGGGTTACCAACAAGCAGCACGCCCTTTGGAATTTTCGCACCAAGTTGCTCATATTTCTTTGGGTGCTTCAAGAAGTCGACAACTTCTTCAAGATCTTGCTTGGCAGCGTCATTACCGGCAATGTCGTCAAAAACAACTTTCTCTTTATCGAGGCCGTATAGTTTTGCCTTCGACTTACCGAAGCCCATTGCCTGGTTGTTCTGACCCTGCGCCTGGCGCATCATAAACATAAAGAATGCAGCAATCAGGAGGACTGGAACAATAATGATTGCGAGATTCCATAGCGTGTTGCCAGCTTCAGACGGCGGATTAACCTTTAGCTCCGTCTTGCCTTGCTGAAGCCCCTGCTCGTACAAGCTGCTACCAGGTTCTTTAACAGACTTTTCGGTTGGTTTATCTTGATCTTTTGGCGTGATTTTAAGGTCGTTACCCTGAACTTCAATCTTCTTGATCTCACCTGCATTCGCACGGTTAAGAACGTTGGAGATATCGACATCCTTGAGGTTGTCGTGCGGTGAAAAGATTGCAACAGCACTCAGTACGGCAAAGATAAGGATAGCCCAGAAGAGGCCAAGCCGGACGAAATTGCTGGCTTTCTTTTTTGGAGGTTGTTGTTTGGTTGCCATATAGAAGTATTATTCCTTTCAGTATTGATTCAAGACGGAGTTCCCACTCCTATAATGGTAGCATTTTTCAGGCTTTTTGAATAGAAAAAGACCGGAGCTGGCATATTAGGCGAACGCCATCGCCAACTTCGAAGATTTTACCTGGCTGCAAGGTTTTAACTGCATGAAGCGCGCGCTCACGCTGCGGGATGGTTGGACTCACCCCTATCTCTCGCTGACATATAGCCCGTAGCAACTCAAGTGCGCTACTTGTATCAACAGAGATCAAAAAGTGCCGAGAGTAATCCGGCCCTTGAGCTGTTAAAAGCTCATCGATTTCCTTATCAATTGCCCGTTTTAACTTTAGCTGCGACCACCAGAGTGAGTGGAGTTGCTGTATAGCTTCATCACTAAGCCGCTGCGCAATACGACTACGCAGCTCGTTGCGGAGATACACCGTATCCCGATTGGTACTGTCCTCATGCCACACCAAATTATGCTGCCGGGCATACTCGACGAGCGCACGCTTGGGAATGGTAAGAAGCGGCCGAATTAGTTCAGAATCAAGCACCGCCAAACCGCGCCAACCAGTGCCACGCGTCACATTGATGGCAATCGTCTCAACGACATCATCAGCATGATGCGCGGTGACGATCGGGGCGTTGTCATAGCGCCTGGCGATATCCCGTAAAAACAAGTACCGTCGCTCACGAGCTAGCGCTTCGCCCGCACCCGTACCAAGCTCCTCGCGCCGGGTTTCAAATGCTAGCCCGTACCGGTTCGCCAGCTCCCCGACGAACCGTGCATCATCGGTCGAATCCACGCGGATACCATGATCAAAATGCGCTACTATCAGCCGAGCACCACCACGCTTCACAAGCTTATCGAGCAAAACCACAGAGTCCACGCCACCGCTTACTGCTACAACATAGGTCTTCACTAGCCCCACCTTTTCGAAACGACAACTCCCAGCCAAATACCGAACAGACCACCAACCATGCCACCCAGAATACTCCACCCACTCAGCGGATTATTATCACCAAATAAGGCCGGGACATACGCCCCAATAATGCCAAAGATAGCTGCGAAAAAGAGAAGTACTTTCTTGTTCATAGTATTAGTATAAACTACGCGCCCGCCGGCGGGGTTTCATTGCAACTGGTGATATTTGATATCGTGTACGAGTACTTGTAATAGTCGCGAGTAGTACCATAGACACCACCAATAATTCCTCCGATTGCACCCGCATGATTACAGTAATACATGTTTGCATTTACATTAGACATTTCACGGAAGCCGAGGCGGCGATACATGGTTGTGTTTTGAGGACCGCCATTAATACCGTTCCACGCGCTGACAATATAGCTCGACCCGTCGCTAGAATACATATAGCAACCTCGCACACCATTCAAGCCGCTATTAGCATTAGACTGGGGTAATGCCTCTGTGACGTCCGGCACCCAATCTATCTGCTTGCTGCCACCCGTGCAATTATTATCAGTCCTGACCGTACTTAAGCCTCCTGTCGAGGGGTAACTACCGTTGATAGCATTGTAATTCTCGACCAGTTTCTGAACATTCTTGATATCTGACTGAACGCGACTATTAAAAGCACGGTTTTGAATACCGTTATATGCAACGATCGTGATGGCTGCCAGTATGCCAATAATGACAATGACGATCAAGAGCTCGACGATCGTAAAACCCGATGTGTATTTGTTTTTGTAGCGTGATGCCCAATTCGCTCTATTCACAATAAGTTCAGTATATAGCCCTCTATCCGATCGAGCAAGCTACCTTGACTACAAAAAGCGAGTACTGCCAAACGGAATTTTCTGCTTCACAACCCTTCCCGTGCCAAGCGTATCGGCTGAGTGAATAAATCGTTCGCCGTATCGCTGGTTAATACCATCAATTGCATCAATTAAACGGTGCTCGCGTGCCAGCTCATCACCAAATAAACTCAGTTGCGGATCGTCATCGTCACCAAGTTCATAGCAGCTCACGCCAATCTCTTTAATATGGCTCGGCGCATTTGCGAACAGCAAGCTCGCTTGAATATAAATCGCCTGATCGCTAAAGAAGGGAAGTTCATGCATTTTGCGTGCATGCCAATACTGCCGATCATACGTCTTGGCATATATAAACACCCCGCGTGCCACTTTGCGCTGTGAACGCAATTTCGCCCCAACCGACTCGCACAAGTGATGCAGCCGCTGCAGTATTTGCGTTCTCGTAAGATCATTTGCCTCAAGCACATACTGCCGCCCGACCGTCTTTAAGTCATGCGTCACATCGTCCACCTCCCAGCCGCGCAGCCGCCGGTGCCACCAATCGCCAAGTACACTTTTAAACACCATCTTGTGGAGCGTTTCGCTATGAGCATCGAGAAAATGCAGTGGCGTGTAAATACCCACCGCGTTGAGACGATGTTCATTGCGCTCGGCGATACCGGTCAAATCGGTCAGCTTTAAAGTTTCGAGCGTTGCACGTAAATTGTCGTGAGTAATCACATCCAGCCCATCCGGCTTATGCAACCCGGCTGCCGTCTTGGCTAGAAAGCGATTCGTCGCAATCCCTACATTGCAGCGCATTGCACAGCCAATCTCATCCTTCAGTCGCTGCTTTATCTCGTACCCAATCTCTTCCAACGAACGCTGCTGCATACTTCCCGTCGCCTGGTGAAAATCAATCACCCCCTCGTCGATACTCTTCATCGTTACGTGAGCGGAATAGCTCTTCATGATATCCATCATCTTGTGATACACAAATCGATATTTCGCCGGATCACTCTCTAGCGCCACCAAGTCGGGTGCCAGCAGTTTCGCATCCCGCACTCGCATACCAACCTTCACCCCAAGCGCCTTCGCCTCATAACTTGCCGTCACAATTGAGGTATGTTCGGTTCGGCGGTTCACGATCGCTACCGGCCGGTTTCGGAGCATCGGCCGCGATTGCTGCTCGACGGTCGCAAAGCACGAGTTGAGGTCGATATGCATAATCAGTGGCCGCTCGGTATTATACGACTCGTTCATAGTGGTCGGCTTCCCGGGTTAAATGCCACGTAAGGCGTTCGGTGTCAAACTCCAGCCGATAATCTGCCCCTCCATCGGTCACATCAAAAATGTGCAGCGTCCGATGACCCTGACTGCTTGGATGCCGCAAACCAATCTCACGTACTACGATCTCACGCCCGCTTGGGCGGCGAAATTTAATCGGCCGACATACGTTCAAACCTTCACCAAATGCAGCCAGCACTTCAATCCGTTCATTTAAAAAAGTTTCATCATCCATCTCAAAAATCCTCTAAAAGTTTAGTTAGAGAAACGTTTTTGATTGTATTGCCCGTTTTTTTCACCCGTTTCTAGCGAAAAATCCGAAGACAATTGAATGATCCATTCGTGAGGGACGCTTGCCCAAAAATAGGGTAGTGAGTATCGCGCGGAAGTACTCTTATTATATACCTCCGTACGCAGATAATACAGCCCCGTAGACACCTCTGGAATTTTTTATAACACTTTGTTACAATCAATCAGTACTATTATGGCAGCGTAGCTCAGTTGGTTAGAGCGCGAGACTCATAAGCTCGAGGTCACAGGATCGTTCCCTGTCGCTGCTACCAAGAAAAAACGATCACTTCGGTGGTCGTTTTTTCTTGGCTATAATCGTTGTGAATACAACCTTTCATTTCACTAGTGGCGCTACGCTACAAAAGCTCTTTTTACGCTCCTTTTCTGTAGCCATATTTGTTACGCTAATTGTATGAAAATCACGACGCTGAATCTCCAAGGCTTTGACAACTGGGAGGAGCGTGTAGCGTATATCACCGCTCATCTTAAACATGAAAGTCCAGATCTTATCTTGTTTCAAGAAGTTGTCTTTCTCCCAGAAATCAATGCCCGCAATCAGGTACAACTCCTCAACGCCAATCTCCAATATCCGTATCAGCAGACAGCCATCAGTCGGCTTCAAGTGGGTCTAGAATATCCCGTCTACCGCGAAGGGCTTGGGTGCTTAAGCCGCCACCCGATTGCTACCTCCGATATCATTGTCCTTAAGCAAGCACCTGGCGACGAACATCAGCGTATCGTACAGCTACTCGATATTGCCGTTGGCGACGAAATCATCAAACTTGCTCACGTTCACTTCTCGATTACCGATTTTACCGATTTCGCCACGCCACAACTCGAGGAGACACTCGCCCTGCTAAAAGCCCGGGGAGAGGAGCGAATTATCGTGGGCGACTTCAATCTCAATCACCTTGAGGAGTCGATTGAACTCTGGGGTGACACCTATGATGCCTCTACTAAGTTCCCTTACATCTCCTACCCAAGCATGGAAAAACGAAACGACTATTTTCTCATTCCAAAACACTATTCATTTAAAACCTTTACCGTTTCAGACGACGAACGTATTTCAGACCATAACGCGCTTACGACAACGATTGAAACCGGTTCGCCGCATCATCTTTCTAGGCGACAACAAACAAGCCGTCTCCTCTCCCGACTTGTGGCGCACAGATAATCACATAAACCATAAAAACCCGCAGGTACCTGCGGGTTTTTATGACTCGTAGTGCAACTAACTAGGCGACTGATGGATTCGTCTTCGTAAGGGTTGCAAGCTTTGCAATCCCCCAGGCGATGAGTGCGTACACCGCAATCGCTACAAGACTACTCAGTTCAAGTACCGACTGCCCATACGCAGGCACGTAGTTGAAAATGCCATAAAATGGTGCTGCAAATATTTCACTGAGGGCATAGACGAAATCGACAAATCCGCTATCTCTATTTGCTCCCAGCAGAAGCAAAATAACACGGATGGCGAGCAGGGCAATGATGACACCTGCGATATACCACACTACTCGCTTAAGGACGACCGAGCCGCTAGCTGTGTTCGAGCTTTGGACTGTTTGGCGTGTTACGTTCGTATCACCCTGCCGCCCAGTTGTTTCGCGCACTTCGGTTGTTTGTTGTTCTTGATCTTCATTCATATGAATTGATCTCCTACATTACATTGTACTTATAGGATATCACGATTCACAAAATGACAACATTATTCACCCCTCTAGAGGAAGCACGAGAAGGATTTATTCTATTTCAGTAGTATCAGGCAATGTGGCATGACGAGTATTGATAAAATCTTGCAATTCCTGGCTACTACGCTGGCGATTCCAGGTAGCAAGGCCCAAGATATCACTAATTGTAACGGCTTCGACATTTGAAACGTTCTGCTCAATTTCCATGTTGTTGTGTCCTGTTTGTTTTTATTGTTTAATGTATTTATTTAAGCATAAAAGCTATAAAAAAGCAATAGTATTTTACATAGAAAATGCCTATTTATATACCTACGTGGTTATTTGGTCTATATACTTTGACCCACACGAGTCGCTTATGGTATAAATAAGAGTAAAGGTAGACAAAAAATAAACACATATGGACATTGTCAGCTCGCTCGCTATCGTCGCATTCGCCGGCCTCATCCACGCCAGTTTTCAACTGAGCGTTAGCATGCTCAGCCTCATGAGCGGACACACTATTGGCGCCAAGCGCTCACATGCCAAGCTGATGCGTCTTATTGGTGGCTTTATCTTTGGTGCTGGAGTCATGACAATGCTTCTTATTTCTTTTGCCGCACTTGTCCTGCTTCATAGCTTTGGCGGCAAAGCCGCACCAGAGATCGCGTGGGTACTTAGCTGCGGCCTTCTCCTCGGTGTCGGTGTTGCAGTGTGGCTATTTTATTACCGCCGCCAAAACGGCACCACTCTCTGGATTCCTCGTGGAGTTGCCGAATACCTCAGTGAGCGTACCAAGGTCACGAAGCGAAGTGCCGAAGCTTTTGGCCTAGGTCTCACGAGTGTCATTAGCGAACTTCTCTTTGTTATTGCCCCTGTTGCCGTCAGCGCTCTTGTCATCATTCACCTGCCACCACTCTGGCAACTTGCGGGCGTTGGTATTTATACTGCCGTTTCACTTCTTTCGCTCTTTATCGTCAGCGTGCTCGTTGGCAGCGGCCACAAACTAAGCACGATTCAAAAGTGGCGTGAAAAAAATAAAAGCTTCCTTCAGTTCTGTGCCGGTGCAGGCCTTCTTATTCTCGGGTTTTACCTCTACGTTAATCAGGTTCTGGCTATGAATGCCGTTTCTTTAGGGGGCATATAAGACGATGAAAGCTATTGATATCGTCAAGCGAGCGGGTAGGCGACCAAGCGAAGCCTTTCAGCGCGACAAACTCCACGCCAGCATTGTCGCCTCTTGCCTTAGCGTTCGCAGCCCAGAAGGCGTCGCTGAATCAACTGCGAAGAACGTATGCGATGCCGTCATCATCTGGCTCGAAACCAAACCCGAAGTGACCAGTGCCGATATCCGCCGAGTCGCCAGTACTACGCTGGAACGTCACCACCCAGAAGCAGCCTACCTATACAAACATCATCGCTTAGTCATATAAGGAGAACGAGTTATGGCAAAAAAACCAACATTTGATTACGATCTCATTGTCATCGGAAGCGGCGCCGGCGGTAGTGCGGCCGCAACTATTGCCGCCAGAGCTGGCAAGCGCGTCGCCATTATTGAGGAAAATACCTTTGGAGGCGAATCGCCAAACTGGGGTGACGTACCAACAAAAGCCCTTCTTCATGCCGCCCATCTCTACGACGAAGCCAAGCACGGCGCACGCTTTGGTCTGCGCTCAGCAGCGATCGGCTACAACTACCCATCACTCCAAAACTGGAAAGACCTCGCGGTTAAACGTACCGGTGCGGGCGGTAATCGCCGCTACTACGAAGATCATGGTATCAGCGCGTTTAATGGCACAGCGCATTTTCTTAGTCCAAATGAAATCAGCGTCAACCGTCGCCACCTATCCGCCCAGCAATTCCTTATCGCGACCGGCTCCCACTGGGAAGTGCCAGACATTATTGGTATGGATACCGTCTCGTACCTGACGCCTCGTACGTTATTGCAACTAACTCGTCCGCCAAAAAGCCTCTTTATTATCGGTGGCGGTAGTGTCGCCCTCGAGCTTGCTCAGCTGATGGCTATCTTCGGTACAAAAGTCTACATTGCTGAAATTGCTTCCCGGCTTCTACCTCATGAAGACAGTGAAGTAGGCGAGCTCCTTGAGCGAACACTTAAAGAACAAAAAGGCGTCACCAGCCTCACCCAGTCTCGCGTTATCTCAATTCAAAAAGATGGCATTGGCAAGCGCATTACTTATTCTCGTGGTGGCCACGAAAAATCAGTTCGCGTCGACGAAGTACTACTTGCCGCTGGCCGCGCACCAAGCGTCGATCTTGGCCTTGAGAATGCAACGGTTAAATACACGCCAAAAGGCATTGAAGTAAACGATCAACTCCAAACGTCCGCGAAGCACATTTTTGCTGCCGGTGACGTACTCGGCCGTAATAGCTACACCCATTCGGCCCTCCTCGAAAGCCGTATCGCCGCCAATAATCTCCTTCACAAAGAGAAAGCGGCGCCCGATTATACCGCCACACCTCGTATTACCTTCACCTATCCAGGCGTTGCATCAGTTGGCCTTCGTGAAGATGACTGCCTAAAGCGCGACCTGCCCATTAACAAAGCAATCGCTCCGCTCAATATCATTGCACGCAGTAACACCTCAGACTTCCGCGACGGATTCGTCAAGATTATTACTGATAAAAAGGGCGTCATCCTTGGTGCGACTATCGTCGCTCCGCACGCTGCCGAAATGATCCATGAACTTGCGCTCGCTATCAAGCATGGTCTCACGGCAAGCGATATCGCCCAAACGCCACACGCGTTCTTGAGCTGGAGTGAAGCAATTCGCGTAGCGGCGACTCGGCTCAGCTAACATACTATCCACCTCTGTTATAGATTGACTTTTATCTTATAATATGCTATTATAATAGCAGGTTCTCACAAAGAACTTCCGCGTGTCTCATGACACACACCAAGAGAAGGGTTGTTCATGTCAACTACCGATGTATTTACACTCGTTATTGATGGCTGCTCCGACATGGACCGTGCCAAGATAACAGTTGCAACACCAGATGGTAAAGGACTCGTTCGCCTCATTGGCCCCGGCCATGGACCTCACAGAGTGAGGTTCGTAGAAAACCCCGATGGAACCACGACGGCGATCGGAAGATCGGGCAAGCAAACTGCTTCAATAGACATTCCGCCTACGGCGGAGTTGTCGTAGCCGACAGCGTCATCACACCGATGATGGGCTGCGTTTGCAGCCCATCATCGAAACACCCTTCTCTATTTCCTAGCCTATATTCAACCAAGAAAAAACACCTATCTTTCGATAAGTGTTTTTTCTTGGTTGCGGGGGCAGGATTTGAACCTGCGACCTTGTGGTTATGAGCCACACGAGCTGACCAGACTGCTCCACCCCGCGATACATATACAAGATTAACAGATGGGGGCTATTTTTGCAAGTTCTTCGTATTGCCGCCGAACAAGAAGTTCATCCACTGCTGGAACTTACTTGTTTCAATGAGTTTCGTTGCCGAGGGGGCCGTTTGCTTATCGCTATCAATTACCAGTTGGCTATTTGGCGGCAGCACGACCACATGCTCGCCAGGAGCAGCAAGGCCGAGGCGTTTGCGGACCTCGAGCTCCTTGTACTCATCACTTTGGTAATACTTCCGCTCAAATTGGAGTGTCTGAGCCTCAAGATCAGCAACCTGTAGTTGCTGCTTCTTGCTGTCGAGTTCCGCCTGTAAAGCATAGTTTCGCTGCATCACATTAACCGAACCCCACGCCCAGCCTGCCGCGATGGCAAACGCAATAACTATCACCAAATTATTCAACGTAAAATAGGTGTGCGTAATGTGATAATAAAGCCGGCGAATGTTTGTTTTTTTCATAGTGACCTATAAGATATTATAGCCGAACAAGGGGCAATACGCTATAATTGTGCAGACGGGGCTGTAGCTCATCGGTTAGAGCAGGCGGCTCATAACCACTTGGTAGATGGTTCGATTCCATCCAGCCCCACCAATAAAATAAGCTCACCTTGGGGTGGGCATATTTTATTGGTCGCGGATTAGAAGTATGATATCCGCCCCAGATCTTCCTTCGTGACACGCATTAGGACTAATATTACACGGTAGTGCAGTGGCAAGACTTAAGGATGCTGCAATCAGCACCCATCCAACGGTGACAACAAGGCCTCCTATGATTAAGGCAATTTTTACAGATGTACGTTTAGGGTCTGGTCCGAACTTATTTGGCATATTACGAGTATAGATTATTAACATTCCAACAGATAACACCCAGTACTCACTCCGCCCCACCACTAAAATATGCTCACCTTTTAGTGGGCTTATTGCCATGAGACTAACCCGCAGATACTTCTATAAAAATAAAATCTATTTAGTTAGATGGGCGGTGGCCGGTATGTGAAATAATCACACACCGGCCACCTAGTCGCATCTCAACGACTAACGGACAACAAGTGTCCGCTCAAGGTACTTGTCGAGGTGTTCTTGCTTGTAGGGATAGTTCTGCCAAAGCTGCGCAGCGTCCTGCCCGGTAAGGTTACCGAACGGGTCAATGCAGTCTTCAGTGCCCCATACAGGAGAGGCGACAGCACGGCCATCTGGCTCAATGAGCCATGCATGGCCCTTGCCAATGCGCGTCCAGTCGGAAATAATGATCCGCGTCTGCCATCCATTGCGCCGCTTTTCTGCGGCGAGGAAGTCAGCCAAATCATCCAGCTCCTTCGGCTCGACAAAGCCTTCAAAGATACCCTCGCTCCTCCCCTTCGGGATTGGTGTGAGTATCTTTGTCTTGACCGCGCCCAGAAGATCAGCCTGCTGGCAGATGTAGTGGATCACATCACGGTTACCCGGACGTGGCGCCTTGAGCATGTTGCTCAAATCCTGCCTTTCGGCAGGCATATAGACGCAAATCACCGACAAGGGAATACCCGCCAGTGAGATAGACATCAACCCCTTCGTGACCTTCGTGTACTGGCCGCGGATGCGGTCGTGCTGCAGGCGTGGACCATCGAGTGTTACGTCGATGTAGTCCACAAGATCTTTCAATCGGGCCGCCTGCTCCGGACCAATAAACACGGCGTTGGTCGAGAGTACTACGAGCTCGAACTTGTCTCGCAGATACTCCATGAATGGCCAGAAGTGCTTGTAAACCATCGGTTCACCACCCGCCACGATGATGCGCCGAACACCCTTCAGGCGATCGACTTTCTCAAGGTGTGATTCCAGTGATGTACCACGGATGCCCGGAGGCTCCGAGCAGTAGACGCACCGCAGGTTGCAAGCACGTGTTAGCTGGTACGTGAGACTGAGCGGCACCGTCATGTCGGCAACCAGTTCTGCCGTTTCATTGGCATCACCAGTTTTGTAGCACTGCTCAACGTGGTCGAAGTGGACATCGGGCAACAGAAGACCTGTCATGGGCCTTTCCTCTCTCGTTTGTCCTCGCTTAGTTAGCGAGAATCGGTTCGTGCAAAGGATGAAATACAGACGCTAAGCTAGCACATGAATTGATACTATGGCTACTGCCATCGTCCATTATCACGATACCCAGCTCAACGGTTGCTACAAACAGGGCAACTTCCGCCTTATGTTCGCCTATTCCCGGAAACGCCTTCAGTCGAGCAGTAAATTCACTCGCACCGATTGCGGGCGTCCAGATATTACGTGCATCGCCTGCGTACTTTTCCTCAATGACCCGAGCGATCTGAAACGTACTGATCGCCATTTTGGTCGTAAAGGGATGGATTGCAGGCTTTACTGCGAACAGATCAATGAGCTGCGACTCGGATAGACTAAGAATATCCGAGACTTTTAGGCCTCCGATACGCTCAGCCAACCTTGCTGGTGCTTTCCATGCGTCCAATCCACGCATGCGCTGATTGAAAAGAACACCCAACACAAACGCCAGAGCTGTCTGCTCGTCTGTGATTGGCTGGATGGGTAAGATCTGGCTATTGTGCATTGCGGTGATTGTACTCACCTTCAATTATATCCACAATCGCCTTCGCCGCCAGCCCCTCAGGGTGGCTGTCACTGTTGTCGACAGTTTTCGTCACTACACCGCGCCCTTCCAAGAAGTGATCTATACGTCGATATAACTCAATTTCTTCGTAAAGGTTACTCTTCTTTTCGATCCTTGTTTGCTGAACACGTGCACTGCGACGCCTAGCGATACTTGATTCGTCAGCCGTCAAGAATATGTTCAGGTCCGGTAGGCGGAACGTCTGATTTAGACGCCATGCATCCTCGAAAGACACGCCATCAAGAACGCCAAAACCAACAGATGACGCAATGTAGCGATCCGTAAGGACCACATCGTAGCTTGCCAGTCCTGGCAAAATTTCCTCATCTAGATGATACGCGCGATCGTCGACGAGTAGCCTCACGAGCCCAATACCCGTATGGTTTTCCTCATTTTTAAGCTTGAAGTTTAATGTTGGCTCCTTCGTTAGTAAAACCGACACTCCTCTTACCTGTAATTGAAGTTGAACGTGCCTCAGTATTGTTGTTTTACCGGCACCCTTAGGGCCATCAACAGCAACAAAAAGGCCCGTGGCTCGGACCATGTCCTCACTCTCCTTTTATAATCAACAAGTACAACGAGCATTATAGCAAACTATATGTGATAGTTGTCAACTATTATGCCATACTCTTTTCTTATTAATCTCTTCTTTGTCGCGCAGAGCTTGCTCAAGATCAATATCCAAGCGATTTGCAATTGAGCAAAGATAGATAAGTATATCCGCCAACTCTTCGTCAACATTGCCCACCTTGGAGTTACTATCTAGCTTCATCTTCTGCTGTTTACGGATGGCTTTGAATAATTCGCCAATCTCTTCCCCAAGTAGAAGACATGACTGTTGGACGGTATTACTAGTGAAGCCTCTCTCCTCTTCGAGTTGACTTACGTAAGTCTGTAAATCGGCTAAATTAGGGCGAGTCGTTAGTTGAGGCATATATTTGCAGCTCCTTTTGGTTTTATATGTATGGATTTAATACTTTATATAATAGTAACAAATTAAAGGTCTTGCATGGTCTGAAAAATACTCTGGACGTCTAGAGCATGCCACGGACAGCCCTGCTCTTTATTCCTTTCTACTGCTCAAATCCTACTCATGCTTTCTAATCTGATATTTAGCTGATAAAATTCCTCTCAGCATGTCTATCGCAAACCAGCGATGGAATTTACTGAAACATCAGATGCTAAAACACTACGCCTTGGAAGGGTGAGTTCTTTGAAAATTAAATTTAAGAGAAGGCTCTATGCCCTGCTCTTGGCCATGAGCCTAATGTGCTTCGGTCTCGCAGTAGGCGCCGCTCCAGCAAGTGCCGTCGGCAGCTACAGCAATGCAAGCATTGCCGACATTGCACTCACGAAAGTTGGCCAGTACGGCGGGCAATGCAAAACGTTTGCCAATAACATGGTCAAGCAGGCCAGCGGCAATACGCAGTGGCCAGCACCAGGCTACCATAGTGGTTTTGCGAATGCTGGAGGCACCGAAGTCAGCTCGCATAACGCCGCCAAGGGTGACATCATCCAAATCGGCAACAACGACTACGACTACCCTTTGCATACTGCGATCATCGTAGCAAACAAAGGTGGCGGTAATTTCAATGTCGTTGACTCCAACTGGGGTCTGAATGAGATCGTTAAGCAACATGATTTTAACCCCTACACCTGGGCTCCGTCTGGGAATATCAAGATTTGGCGAATGGGAACAATACAAACCCCGCCGCCCGCTCCCGATTCAGATGGCGACAGCGTGAGTAATGACAACGACACGTGCCCAACTATTGTTGGAGTGGGTAGCAACCGCGGCTGTCGGCAAGAGGACCACACAGTATCTGGTAATTTCTACGGAAATGACAACTACACAGACACGGTCACATTCTATGATTACGGCAGCAGCAACCTGGGACTTCTGCTATCCAAAGGAGACGCGGAAGGACTCGGTCAGCCACTTAGTGTCTGGAATACAGGGCAAGGTCAATGGAATTGGGGCAAAAGTAAATTCCTAGCAGGAAACTTTGCCGGCGATGACACCTACACCGATGTTGTTGGTCTGTACAACTACGGCAATGGTAAGCTTGGCGCCTTCCTCTTTAGGGGCAATGGCAATGGAGTCCTGCAGCCTCAACACCTCTGGACGACAAATAACGACACCTGGAGTCTAGGAAGTGCAAAATATGTCGTCGGTAACTTCTCCGGCAACGACGGTAAAGACGACTTAATGGCATTTTATGGCTATGCCGATAGTAGTCAAGGTGTGTTTGTATTTCCCGGCTCTAACAACGGAATTGGCCAAGCGCAGCATCAATGGTCAAGCGGATCCCAGCAATGGAACGTAGGAAGCGCAGAATACGTCGCTGGCAACTTCGCCAACAATGACGGATTTACCGATGTGGTCGCCTTCTATCAGTATAGTGGCGACAACATGGGAACATTTCTTTTCCAAGGTACTAGCGCAAAGATAGGGCAACCTCAAAGCCTATGGAGCACCGGGCAGAACGCATGGAATAACAGAAGCGCTCAATTCCATACTGGCGACTTCTACGGCAACGACAGTGTGACTGACGTGGTCGCCTTGTACGACCTAGGTAATGCAAATATGGGAGCGTACGTCTTCCCTGGTTCAGGTACGGGAATTAGCCAGTTCCAGAACCTATGGACGACAGGCGCAGGCCAATGGTACACCTCAAATACCAAGGCCATCGTGGGACAATTTTCAGGATCTGCATCAAGCATATTCGCTTGGTACAATTACGGAAACAGTGACACAGGAGGCAGTCTTCTGAGTCCTGGCACTACAGGCTTCATCGGCAAGCCCGTGGGTAAATGGACGACGGGAGCTAATCAATTAAACTGGCTGTGCATGTAAGCCAAAAGAACAAGGCAGTATCTAACTCACAACTGAGATAGCACTAACAGGCGGGGAGTATTCTACATCCAGTAGTTTAACTCCCCGCCTATTTAAATTCCCGTTCAATGCCTCTCATCCTCTGGAGAATTAATACTCGTACATCTGTGGATGGACCGTATTGGAGGCCTCAAGTAATTCATCTTCCCAGACAGTAACCGGATTATATGTCGGCCATTCAGCAATGCCTTCAGTAGTCCGTTCAAATGCCATAGCCTCTGTCCCACCAGAATTGATTTTTATATTAGCTAACTCACCAGCCAGCTCTCCATTAAGACACCCTCTACCTATATAGTGGGTGTTTTTATTTACCCGGCGTCTCGTTGACTCTATTACGCTCGTGCTTCATAATCTCGTGTAGTGATGTGGGCTAACGCGAGAAAACATACCATCAACAAGCAAAACCATGGCTTTACAATAGTTGAGCTTCTCATTGTCATTGTCATCATCGGTATATTGGCGGCAATAACGATCGTCGCCTACAATGGCATCCAAGACAGGGCACGTGTAAGTGCAACCACCAGCACTCTCGCTCAGGCAAATAAAAAGATACGCGCATGGCAGGCAAGTAATTCAGACCAGTTCCCAGCCACGCTAACAGATGCCGGGATCACCGAGCCTGAAAACGTTGCGCTACAGTATACGAGTGATAACGGCACCAACCCGGCCACCTATTGTTTGACCGCAACGTACGGCACGGTCAAATACTACCTCGACAGCTCTGGTAGCACGCCAAAGACAGGAGTATGCGGAGGCTATAACCTCCTTGCCTGGAATAAGACAAAGCCGGGCGCTATCGTTCCAATACCAAGCGCCACTGTTGATACGACCACCTACCGCACATCTACAGCATCTATGCGAATAGGACCTTCGAGCACTGGCCAATCGCTGGCAGGCGCCCCCTACGGAGACACGGCTGGACAGATATATACGGTCAGTATGTGGGTCCGTACAGATGCCAATTGGAATGGTACGAACAATAATTCAAAGATCCGTTTCGGTGACGCAAGTAGCGGCGCTCTCCTAACAGCGTGTGGGTATGGCGGCGTCAAAGCCAGCTGGCAACAAGTCACGTGTGGCTATACATTAACCACCAGCTCGCCCCAAGTAGGCATTACTGTTGGAAATGATGGTTCGGTAGGTAATATATGGATCGACGATCTCATCGTTACGCGTTCAAATTAATAAACACCTCTTCGGTGTGGGTGTTTATACTAGTCACGATCGTTAGCGGCAAGCTTACCAAAATCAACAAAGTCTGAAGTTTCTTGCTGTTCGTACTTTCGACTGCCCCCACCACCTTTAGGATCTAGTGCTGTCGTAGCTGACTGCTCATTAAATACATTAACCGGTAGGCCCGCCTCTAACGCAATCGCACTTCGGTCCTCTGAGCTTAAAGCCGGATTTTGAATAACTGCAAATATAGCACGCGCTTTTCGACGGCGAACATGTCGCTGGCGAAGCTCGTCGATAAGTTCTTGGGCCAAGCTACTAATCTCGGGTTCGCTCATTTCCTGGGCGGAAGGATGATTCCTAATGCTACTTTCGATAGAGGCTGGGTACGCCGCATCCATCTCATCATCAAGGTGAGCAATATCCTCCGCTTCAAGATCATGAAGCGACACAACGTCGCCATGCTCATTAACTCCGTTGTAGTTGTCACTCAAGCGTTCAATAGTCATTACGTATTTTTATAACATAAATTGAGTAATAAATCAATATTTAGCAGATTACTCCCAGCGGAAAACTTTGAAGGCAATAGCGTAAATGACGATTGCCCATAACCCTACGAGGCCAACTTGGGGCAAGATATCAATCAGATGCTTCCCTTCGGTAGCAATAAGACGAATGCCATCAATAATTGGTGTCAGTGGTAAAAACGCCGATACGTTCTGGAGCCACTCCGGCATGAGAAAACGCGGGAAAAAGGTACCGGAGAGGAACATCATTGGAAAAACGATGATATTCGCAAGTGGCGCCACCTGACGCTCATTCTTCGCCCAGCCACCAAGCGCCAAACCGATACCAAGAATCGTAATGATACCCAAGATTAAGAAAAGCGCCAGCTCAAGATAGTTGCCGACTATATTCAGCTTGAAAACCGTGATTGCCACAATAAACATAACAGCCAGGCTAATGAGACCAATAAATACCTGGCCAATCATCGTTGCCATGAAGTATTGCCACACTTTTAGTGGAGTCGTGCTAAGACGACGCAAGATGCCCATCTTCTTTAGCTCCGGGAAGACATTGATTGGGCCAAAGATACCCATACCTATGATGGCAAACCCGAGGAGCCCGGCAAAGGTATAATCAAACGCCGATAAGCTACGCTCGTTGAGCTGCTCGGTCGTCACCGTGAACGGCACATCGGTCTTTACGAATTGACTATTAATCCCCTTGAACTGTGCATCCAGAATTGAACTCAGCGCCTGAGCGGATTGCTGGTTATTTTGCGTGTAGACAATATTGGCCCTGCCGGTTGGATACTGTGCGCCCGGTGCGATGTCACCAAAACCCTTTGGAAGCACGATTGCCGCATCAAGCTCCGATCGACTCATCTTTTCTTTTGCCTGATCAAGCGTTGCGATCTCTTGATCCACACTTAAAACATCATTTTTTGCAGCTCCTTCGGCAAACTCTTTGGCAAATGAGCTGTCCGACTCGTTAATAACTGCGACGTTAAACGAAATGTCGCTCCCGCCGCTATTGAGACCGCCAAAAACAAATAGGAAGATGAGCGGGAAGCCAATCGTAAAGAAGAGTGCAACCTTATCACGGAACACGCGGCGCGTATTAATCTTGGCCATTGTAATAATCGTATAGAGTGATTTATTCATCTTAGTTCTCCCTCAAATCTTTCCCGGTAAGATCAATGAATACATCTTCAAGGTTCGCCTGCTCGACATGCTGCTCCTTTTTGAAGCCACGCTCAAGTAACTGCTTGATGAGGTTTTTCGGTGTGTCGATTGCCACAATCTTACCATTGTCCATCACAGCAATGCGGTCACACAGAATTTCCGCCTCATCCATATAGTGGGTCGTCATAACCACACTAATCCCCTTTGCGCGGACCTGCTCGATCAAATCCCATAGGTGGCGGCGAGCCTGTGGATCCAGGCCAGTCGTGGGCTCATCGAGAAAGAATACTTTTGGCCCATGCACAAGTGCCGTGGTAATACTGAGGCGCTGCTTTTGCCCGCCAGAAAGATCCTCGACGTAGCTATTTGCTTTGTCTTCAAGCTCAACGTCGCGGAGGAACTTCATCGGATCGACTTTTTCACCATACGCCGCGCCAAACATCTCAATCACTTCAGTGAGCTTCGTCTTATCCTGAAACGCCGGTGTCTGCGGCTGTACCCCAATAACGTATTTGATTTGATCTGGCTTGGTTGCCACATCAATACCATCAATCACTACTGTACCGCTATCAATCGGACGAAGCGTTTCCATCATCTCAAGCGTCGTTGTCTTGCCAGCACCATTGGGGCCGAGAATACCGAAAATTTCACCTTTTTTTACCGAGAAACTGATGCCATCGACGGCTTGTTTGTCGCCATATCGCTTCTTTAGATTATCTACCTTAATCATGACTGTCATATAGCTTCTATTTTACACCCAAATGACAGTTTACAGGGATAAACCAACAAAAAAGCCCCTTTGAATGATTTGCGCATTCTCGGGAGCTATTTTGGCACCTGTTTGTTTGATACGAGTGTACCACCAAACAGGCTTATGTTTCAAGAAGAATATTATTTTTTCTTGCTGATAGTAAGGAAACCGTTACGTGGGTTTTCCTTAACTTCGCGATCTTCTGGAAGATCAGTTGGTTCGCCCTTGGCGTTCTTTTCTACCTTAGCGAAAAAGTAGATTGTTTGAGGCTTGCCACCGCGTAGTGTTACATCGGTTTTGTGCAAGTAGTAAGTGATACCCTTCGAATTTGTGTGACTGTAAGCCATAAGATCTTATACCTCCTAAGTGTTTAGTTCTTACAAGGGTAAGATTACCCCCTCGTGTCACAGGTGTCAACACCTTACACACTCTTATAGTGCTGTTTGAGCAATAAACGCAGAACAAACAGGCTCACAAGACGCACTATAATCATAAGCATCAAGATAGCACAGGCCAGTAGTGAGAAGCCCGCAAAATCAGGTGACCAGACAGGTGAAACATAACTATGATAATACATGCTAACATCGGGAACTTTAATACTCGTCACTGGTCCATTTGCCGCCGGATACTTACTCAGCTCACTATCAATACACTGAGTATAACGGGGGTCAGGCCAGCGCCACCCCTGCGTACGAGCGATTGGGTCACACACAGCTGCCGCCTTCTGATAAACATTGCCGTCGGAGGTATCCTGACTGGCCGCTTCGTCTTTGAGTTTTTGACTATCACGCTGGTACTGGCCATTAAAAGCAATCCGCCCTGGGTCGGCGTTCATATGGGAAGCAACGTACCGTTGTAAAGCAAACAACCTTTGTTGCGTCACGGCACTATCGCCGGCTTCATCGGCCGCTATCACCGCCGTGCGACGCTCGATCATGCCAATATTATTGAGCCTCAGGAAAGTAGCCGCTAAGAATCCACACAAAATGAGCACAACAAAGAGCTGCCACGTCCTTGCGTGCTGTAAAAATCTAAGCGTGCTCCTCACCTTGCGTTTATCTGTCACTGAAAATATATCCCACCTCGTGATACTCCCTATATTGTAGCATGAGCACTATTTTCGGTAGAGACGAAACTTTGGTGTTGCAATAATGAGCACAACAACCGCTGCAATAAAGAAAAATGACTTCATGCCGTCGACATCACCAAAGGACATGACACATAGAGCAAGGGCCACTCCAGCCAACGCCGCGCCCAGATTTGCCATCGCCTCAATACAGGCCAAGTACGTAATTCGATGACCAGATATATCAGCCGTATCAAACATGCCACGTGTAAACGCCATCGAGTAGCCCGTCGTAGCAGCCTCATTGGCCGCGTTCACCGCAAGCACACCTCCGATCGTTCCCGTAAATGGCCGCGCCAAGTGCACCAGCACATTACCCACGACAGCAATACGCAGCAAATCACCTCCTCGTCGTCGATCAATAAGTTTACCGTACACATATGACGATACGATCGCCGCAAGTAGAACAATCGATAGCAGTGCACCCAATTTAGCATATACTTCATTGCCACTTGTCCCCAGAATTGCCACAGCCACAAGAAGTGACCACACAATACCAGAGGCGACCACATCGAAGCCAAGTCCTGTCTCGGCCACGAGGCTACGCCACGCCATGCGCCACGGGAACCCACGAAACACCAGCTTCTGTCGCGAGCGAGGCGGTTCAGCGGTTTGAAGTAGTGGCAAGGCCGCCACCGCAAACAACACTGCCGCTGCCCACATTGAAGCCTCTGGACCAGCAACAAATGCCAGTAGCCCACCAATAAGCGGACTAAGCCCGGTAGCGATCTTTTCAACTATATTCATGTACGCAATTTCTTTGCCCGCATGGTCAACACTTTTTACTTTTGAGAAGTTGATGTAGTAGCAAATGTTATACATCGTAGCCGACGCTCCCTGTAAAAGTGCCGAGGCGGCAATTGCCAATAACCCCCAATGCGGCACCATCGTAAATAAAATCATAGCCGGAATATAGAGAAGATTTGAGATTAAAATGCCATGTTTCGGGCCAAATTTTGAAGCATAAATAGCCGACGGAAATGCCATGAATATTTTTAAAAAGTAGTACACTGCCCAGTAGCCAGCAATAAAGAGAATGCTATAGCCATTTTGCAACAAATATACCGACATAAATGCTGCCGATATGTTAATCGCCAGGCGACGCAGCATGCTTGAAGCATACAACTCAGCTACCTCAGAGAAGGTAGCGTAACGCCAAAAGTGACGGCGTAGCAGTATACGGTGAATGATTGTTTTTATCATGATGTTTATGTTGCGTAAGCGTACCTCTATTACACCACAGTATATTACCCCTAGGCAAGTGGTATACTACATAGTATGAATATATACTTCTCGGGTATTGGCGGCGTTGGTATTGGCCCATTGGCTGAAATTGCATACGATGCAGGCTACCAGGTACAAGGATCGGACAATCATGAAAGCCTCGTCACCCGAGAACTACAAGCTCGTGGCATTGCTGTGTCAATTGGCCAAGACGGCAACTTCCTCGAAGACTGCCACCAAGAGCAGGTAATCGACTGGTTTGTACACACGGCCGCTCTACCCGATAATCATCCCGAGCTCACACTTGCCCGCCAACTTGGTATCCGCACCGCTAAGCGCGATGAACTTCTTGCACACATCATCGCCGAAAAGAATCTCAAACTCATAGCGATTGCCGGCACCCATGGCAAAACAACCACCACGGGCATGTTTGTCTGGGCATTGAAGCAGCTGAATATTCCTGTCAGTTATTCTGTTGGAACAACACTTAGTTTTGGCGCGAGTGGCAAATTTGATCCGGCAAGTGAATATTTCGTCTATGAATGCGACGAATTCGATCGTAATTTCCTTCATTTTTCACCGTTCCTTTCGCTTGTCACCTCAATCGACTACGACCACCCGGACACCTATCCGACAGAAGCAGACTACAAGTCGTCCTTCCGGCAATTTATCCATCAGTCGGAGCGTGCTATCTTGTGGCAAAAAGATGCAGACTTCATACAAAGTCGCTATCCAAACGCATGGTCTTTACAAGAAGATGAAGCGGCCGACCTAAGCCTCCCGGGCGCACATAACCGCAAAAACGCCACTTTAGTTCTAAAGGCTTTGGAGCGTTTAGGACTTGGGGAGAACCGCGAGAATCGTTATGCGCTCGAGGATTTTCCAGGTACCAACCGCCGCTTTGAAAAGCTAGCCGACAACCTTTACAGCGACTACGGTCATCATCCGGTTGAGATTGCAGCCACCCTGCAGATGGCCCGCGAGATATCGGACCACGTCGTGCTTGTATATCAGCCACACCAAAATGTTCGCCAGCACGAAGTTCGCAGCCAGTATACCGATCAGTTCGAGCTTGCCGATGAAATCTATTGGCTCCCTACCTACCTGTCTCGCGAAGATCCACATCTGGAAATTCTCACCCCCGAACAACTCATCAGCAACCTCACCAATCCCGGTGACGTCCATATCGCTGATTTTAATGAAAAACTATGGACTGCCATAGAACAAGCACGTGCCGAAAACAAACTTGTCCTCGGCATGGGGGCTGGCAGTATCGATGCCTGGTTGCGCACATCGCTCGTCGCTTAGCTAAGTAACGCTTACGGTTACCGTGCTATACTAAACACATATGAACCAAGTCATTGATGCCTATCAAACGCTCGGTATTCCAGAGTGGCTAGAGAAATCTAGCCTTAGTGTGCTCACAACTATTATTATTGCCACTCTACTCTTCTACATCGGAAGCGGTCTCCTTGCAAAACTCGTTAGGCAAGCAGTAAAAAACACCGCCAGACACCGCGATTGGCATCGAAAAGACATGGAAAAGCGCCAAAAAACGCTGTCTGCCTTGTTCGTTTCAATATGGCGCATTGCCATTATTATCTTCGTTGTCGTCAGTATTCTTACACAGCTATTTCGGCTCGACCTTGCGCCGCTTTTTGCTAGTGCCGGAATTATTGGTGTCGCACTTGGTTTTGGTGCCCAATCGCTTATTAAAGACTTTTTATCGGGCATTTTTATCATTGCCGAGAATCAATACCGAGTCGGCGACATTATCGACATCGAAGGAGCGAGCGGTACTGTCGAGAGGATTGGCACCCGTTCAACTGTCATTCGTGACGCCGACGGTAACGTACACTACTTTCCAAACGGTATGGTCATGCACGTCATCAACAAAACAATGGGCTACAGCATGGCACGTTTCAATATCGCCGTTCATCCTTCTGGCAACATCGATGAAGTTACGAGTATTATCAATCGTATCGGCACCGAACTGGCTGCGGAAAACGAATGGAAAAATAAGATCATCCAAGCACCCGCCTTCGTGTCCATCGGTGAATTTACTGGCACCGCAGTCGATCTGCTGATCGCTGGAAAAACACAGCCATCCGACCAATGGTCAGTCACTGCCGAAATGCGCAAGCGCCTCCTTGAAGCACTTGATGAGGCCAACATAAAACTGGCCATAACACCAAGCATTCTGCCGACGCCTACGATTAAGAAGTAAGTCTCGCTACGGGCTAGTTTTCGACTGACGGGCTATCAATTTTTAATGCCGAGTCACTCAAAACATCATTGGAAAAGGCATTAACATTTGTCGCACTCGACGATTGCTCATCAAACAACTTTCGAAACTGCGCCAAAGTCTCTTGGTCAATCGGTCCAGTTGCCGAAAAACCTTCGTACTTGTCGGCTGATTTAGTTGCTTCCGAACGAACTGTCGCGTATCCGGGACGGCTCAAATCAAGTTGGGCAGCGCCACTACTAGAGTAAAGCGCCAGGCCAATCCCCACCAAAAACAAAGAGATGGCAACAGCACTTGCAATCATAATCAAGAACCGATGTTGACTCCATGGACTGACGGCCTGCGTATCAGGAAAGCGTGTTTCTTCGCTCATACTATTGACCCTCCTGTGTTGTTTGCAGTGACGTCATGTACTGCTTCTCGAAGCTATCAAAAGCTGCTTTGTACTCGTTAATCTGTTTCGTAAGAGCGACAACATGCTGACGGACCTTTAGGCGCTTGTCACGCGCCTGCGCAATTGCATCGTAAAAAGCCACTGGCTGCTTGGTGCAATCAATTTTCAAAATATCAGACATCTGTTGCTCATACGATTTATAGTCCACACGAAAAGCAGCCAACTCCCGTTCGTAGCTACTCGCAACCGTCACCAGCTGCGTTGCATCAAGTCGATTCAAACTGGCTCGGCTATTAAACGTTGCCATGAGCTTCGTTGAAATTGACTCATATACCTGGCCCCTGTTTACACGCAGCAATCCATCACTCGCATGAAGCTGAGACAAGGTTGCTTTCGTCTCGGTACAATTACTACGAATGCGCTCAATATGTGCCTCGCTCATGATAGGCGATTGTGCCCGGCTAACCTGCGAAAACACGAAGAATGCTAGCAAGCTTGCGCTAGCGACCATACCTACAAGTATAGTTCGTTTCATCATTGCTCTATTATCCCTCGAGACTAGCTATTTCGTCAAATGAAACACGTCGCCGCGCCGGCTGACGAGCCCGTCTCGTACGACACCCGCAAGAGCTTGCTCAAATCGCTCATCGCCTATTACGGCTCGCTGCAGTTGCTGATGTGTCATATCGCCAACCGCCAGCTGCCGAACAATCTGGCCACGAACCTCACGCACACTCCCAGCAAGCGCCGACTGTTTTTTATAATGGCGACTCTGGGTAATCTTACCGATACCTTGGTGTTTAAGCCACGAGCCATAATCCATAAGTGCCCAATAAAACTCGCGTGGATGCTCTCGATCAAGTGTCTGCTCAATGAGTGGAAGCAGCTGCGCATCACTTATTTTATCGCCACCAGGGAAAAAATGGTGAAAATACACTGTCCGTACATTCGTTTCAATAAAGATCGTCGCATGATTAAAGGCGTAATTTAAAATGGCTCCGGCCGTATTTGGCCCCACGCCAGGAAGCTTCACGAGTTCCTCGTACGACCTGGGAAATACACCCTCAAAACCGGTAACAATCATCTTAGCGGCATCATGCAAAAACTTAGCTCGGCGATTATAGCCAAGTCCATTCCAGAGTGTCAGCACCTCGGCTAAACTGGCAGCGGCAAGCGTCTTTTCATCTGGGAAGCTCTCAATAAAGGCGTTGAACTTTGGCACCACTCGATCGACCTGGGTCTGCTGTAGCATGAGTTCACTCACCAACACGTAATACGGCCGCGTATCCTGCCGCCATGGCATATCGCGATAGAGCTCGTAGCCCTTGCGCGAGATTAATTCTTGAAAATCATCTATCTCCACGTTGGCAACATATCTCCATCGAGCGTAGGTTCGCGGTAATGCCCGCTGTCAATCACATGATGGACCGTTCCATCATCGTTAAATGCATAGTGAATCAACTCGCCTGGACTCGAGAAACCACTCGCCTCAATAATCTTGAGCGTCGTATCATCAACTACCTCAAGTGTCTCCATCTGTTCAAGTGGATTCCAGCTATTTACAAAAAGAAATCGCAATCCGCCCGGATGAGCTACTACCTGACCAGTGCCATGCATGCCGCCAAGCCTGACTTCATACTTCAATAGCTCGTCTCGAGGGGCCTCGTCACCAAACTCATCAATAAGATCGATGATGGTATTTGCCCATACACCCGGACGCGTGCCATGCGCATTGGCAATCACTGCCACAACCAAGCCGTCACTTGGATCAGACCACGTACGACTCACAAAACCAGGAAAGCCACCACTATGCCCGACGAGTCTCCGATGCCTCCGCTGGGTAATATCGAGCCCGAGACCATAACGAGCACCATGCTGACCTTTTACTTCCCACTGAGCTCGCTGCATTTCCTTTTTTGAAGCGTCACTAAGTAACTTACCCGTACCTGGCCGCAGCGCATCATAAAAGCAAGCAACATCCTTAACTGTCGCACAGAATCCAGTTGCCGCCGCCATAGCACCAGTTGCAACGTGCGGAAAAGCGAGGCGTTCTTTTTTGATAGTTAGTCGAGAATAACCTGTTGCAAGTGGCAATTTTGTAGCGTAATCCACTCCCGCCGACAACCCGAGCGGGTTAAGTATTTGCTCTGCGATATAGTCCACATACGGTATGCCTGCAGCGACTTCAATCACCGATCCAAGCAACGCATAGCCATAATTCGAGTATTTCATTTGTATATTGGGCTCAAACACCAAATCTGCCTCGAGAATAGTGCACTTAAGGCTCTCGACATCAGGAAAGTCGCGGCGAAGCTCCCAATAATCACTATCCAGTCCATCACGGATTACCCCGGCACCGTGAGACAATAGCTGGCGTAACGTAACTTCCCGCCAGCGCACGTCCTGATGTTCGCTCAACCACGGGAGATATGTCGCAGCCAGGTCATCAATCCGTAGCTTTCCCGCTTCTTGAAGTTGCATAATAGCCGTTGCCGTAAATGACTTTGACTGCGAAGCGATCCGGAACATATGGTCTGTTGCCAGGCTCTCCTTTGTCTCAAGGTCTGCCAAACCATAGGCATGGTCAAATATCAACTCGCCGTCCTTTATGATTGCCACGGCAAAACCAGGCACATCATCCCATTGAGAACGAAGCGTCAGCCAAGAATCAATGAAATTAAGCGTATGCTGAGGTATTGTCTTCATAGCTTTGATTATACACTCTAGGCTCGCGTTAAAGGTACGATGGGACTACACTCAACGAATAATACCTTGAAGATATCACACTCTATTGCAATAACTCTTGTTTCTTGTGGCACAAGTACCATCATCGACCGACTTCAATGAGCGTATACTAGATACAGAAAGGCATGGAATCATCAATGACACACACCGTACGGTCTCAGGATATGACAACTTTCGTTCTGGGCGGTGGATGCTTCTGGTGTATCGATGCCGTCTTCCGACGCATCGAGGGTGTTACTTTGGTTGAAAGTGGCTATGCCAACGGCCAGGATGATCGCACCCCCGACTACTACCGCGTCGCATCGGGGCGAACTGGCTTCGCTGAGGTGGTTCGGGTGACATTCGATGAGACGCTCATTTCGGCTGATATCATTCTCGATATTTTCTTTTTAATCCACGACCCGACGACCCTCAACCGCCAAGGCGCCGATGTTGGCACTCAATATCGCTCGTGCCTGCTCTATGGTGACGAGCAACAAAAGCAAATATTCGAAGCAGCTATCACCCGAGCGCAGTCTATATGGGACGATGCAATTACAACCGAGATTGAACCACTCGATCAGTGGTTTACCGCCGAAGATGAACATCAAGATTTCTTCTCGAAGCAGCCTAGTAGTGGCTACTGTTCAATTGTAATCATGCCAAAGATTATCAAAGCGAGAGCGAAGTATAGTCAATGGTTTAAAAAGGAGGATGTATCATGAAACTCACCAAGTATGAACACGCCTGTTTTACCGTGGAAAAAGAGGGACAAATGCTCGTGGTTGACCCAGGCAACTTTACGACCGACTTTATCGCACCCGACCATGTCGTAGCAGTCGTTATTACGCACGAACACGCTGATCACTTCAACCCCGACACACTGGCGGCTATTTACAGCAAGAACCCCGAATCATTGCTCCTTGCCGATCAGTCAATCATTGACTTGCTGCCGGACCACCGCGGACAGGCTGTGCAGGCCGGCGAAAAAGTGTCAGTGGGCGAATTTCAACTCGAGTTTTTTGGTGGACAGCACGCTAGTATTCACGATAGCCTGGCGCGCATCCCCAACCTTGGCGTTCTTATTAATAACCTCCTCTACTACCCCGGCGACTCGCTCTTCGTCCCGGGCGTCACTGTTGACACGCTCGCCCTCCCCGTTACCGCTCCCTGGCTAAAGATCGGTGAAGCGATGGATTTCATGGTAGCTATACGCCCCCGCATCGCATTTCCCACCCATGATGCCATTGCCTCGCATATCGGCAAGAGTCTTGTCGATCGACTCCTTGGCGCAGCAGCAAGCGCACACGGCATCGTTTATAATCGCCTAAGCAAACCGATTGAACTATAAATGACACCCGACATCCAGTCTGCCATCAAGCACCTTTGTACCCATGATCCGTTTTTAGCGACCGTCATTGCCCAGACGCCCGCACATCCAACTCTCACGCCTCACACGAACTACTACCATGAACTTATCAGCAGTATTATTAGTCAGCAGCTCAGTGTCAAAGCCGCCGCCACCATCCAGAAACGATTCAAGGGATTATTTAATGACACGTTTCCAGAGCCAGAGCAGATTCTTAAGCGCAACATCGAGGAGCTGCGTGCCGTCGGCTTGTCATACCAAAAAGCCGGCTATATCCAGGATCTAGCCCGACACATCCTCGACGGTAGCGTACGCTTTGAGACGCTCGACCAGCTCAGCAACGATGACATTGTCGCCGAACTCACTAAAGTAAAAGGCATCGGCGAATGGACTGTTCATATGTTTTTGATGTTCTGCATGGGACGCCTCGATGTACTTCCAGTTGGAGATTTAGGAATACGAACCGGTATTATGCGGCTCTACGGATTTGAAACCCTCCCAAAAACAGAGGCCATTCGGCTCGTCGCCGAGCAACACAGGTGGCATCCTTATGAGTCTGTCGCGAGCTGGTATATTTGGCAGTCGCTCGACAATGCACCGCAGCAATAAAAATACACACCCCGCAAAGGGTGTGTATTTTGCAACTTATTACTAGTTATCTACCTACTTGGTTTTAGTAGGAGCTACGTCGGCCTTTACGGCTTTGGCAGTTTTCGTTGCTGTCTTTGCAACACGCTTACTCGTCGCTTTGGTCTTACGAGCAACAGTCTCAGCAGATTTTTTGACATCATCACCAAGGTCTTTCACCTCTTCGGCTACTTCCTTGGCGCCAGTTTTAATCGTGGCAGCACTTTTTTTAGCAACACGACTGGCTACCTTCAGCTCAGTCTTGGCGGTACCCTTTAGTTCTTCAGCTTTATACTTAATGTCTTTGCGGGTCTCTTTGCCGCTTTTTGGTGCAACGAGTACACCAGCAACGAATCCAGCAGCAGTAGCGAGGGCGATTTTAAAAAGTTTTTGCATAGTCATATTCTCCTTCTTATTTACGGAATAATTTAGTTACTTCACCAACAACCTTGGCGACTGACAGCCATTCAGTGGCTGACGCTATATTGATGGTGACTTGTTCAATACTCGTAGCAATTCTTCGCACTTTAACAAGAAGAGCGATGATCGCTGCCAAAAGTACTAAAATAGCAACCGATAGCAAGATGACCGTAATGGTCAAAAGTACTATAATGGTCTGCATTTCCATGGCAAGTTCCTTTCAGATTGTGTGTATACCGTTTGTTTGTATTTGATTGTTTAACTTTTATACATTAGCACTATTTTGACATAAAAGCAAGTACTCGTGTTTATTAGCCTTTTTTGATAGTTCGGGCCAGGCGTACAATGAGACCGCCGTACAGACTAAGACAAAGGGTGATCGTCGCGACATGCCCCACACTCCACATAGTACGCTGTTTTGCGCCAAGGATAACGCTCGACCCCCTAGGCACGACATGATCAACGGCAGCCCGAACATTACATACTCTACTCAGATCAAGTTCGTTCAGATCGTTCTCTAGCCGAGCGAGTGATTGGTTGAATGCGGGCGACTTTTTGCGAATTAGCGACGAAACTTCCGCCCGAGGGCTTGCGATTCCACATATTGTCATTAACCCAAATATGTCAGAGCGGTGTGCAGCCACGTTAATCGCCAGGCTTGCGCCCGCGCTCTCACCTACCAGCACCACTCGACAGCCACGCTGCTGCGCATGGTCGATTGCCGCAACGACTGTGGCGTATCGAGTCGCAAGATCACCGCCCCCATACCACCGCATTGGCACAAGCTCCGTCGACACACCCCAAACGCGCCATGCGAAAAGCCCGGCGCGCCTCAGGCCGTCGTAGCCATCACCAAGGCCAGGAATATATATAAGATGAAGCCTGCTACTAGATGCTTGGCTCATACGCCCTCTCTATTCGGATAGGTTTATTTTGAGCGATAACTCTTTAAGCTGCGCGTCATCAACAAGGCTTGGCGAGTCCATCATGACGTCAACACCAGAGCCGTTCTTCGGGAACGCCACTACCTCACGAATATTCGACTCGTCGGTCAGGACCATAAAGATACGGTCGACACCAAAGGCCATGCCAGCATGCGGCGGTGCACCAAATTTAAAGGCGTTGAGCATGGCGCCAAATTTCTGTTCGACATACTCGCGGCTGTAGCCAAGTACGCCAAAGGCTTGGTACATCACCTCAGGGTTGTGGTTACGCACCGCTCCAGAGGCAATTTCGTAGCCGTTCATCACCATATCGTACTGGTCGGCGACAATCGCCAACTTCTTTTCATCAGTATCGGCTGCAATAAGCGCCTCTGCACCACCGCGAGGCATACTGAATGGATTATGTCCGAAGTCGACTTTCTTTGCTTTTTCGTCCCACTCGTAAAAGGGAAAGTCTACAATCCAAGCTAGAGCAACCTTGCTCGGGTCTTTCAAGCCGAAGTGAGTTCCAAAGTCCGAACGAAGACGCCCCAGTACCTTATTGACTACTTCGCGCCTGTCGGCACCGAAGAAGATAGCATCACCATCTTTAGCCTCAAGCTTTGCCTGAATCTTCGCCAACTCATCGCTTGAGAGGAACTTAGCAATCGGTGATTTTACTTCACCATTTTCGTACATGATATAGGCGAGCCCGCCCGCTCCTTCGCTTTTAGCAACATCAGTAAACTGATCGATTTGCTTACGACTAAGCGATGCGCCTCCAGGTACACAGATAGCCTTTACGACACCACCACTCAAGATTGTATTTGCAAAGACACCAAAACCGGTGCTAGCTAGGGCCTCCGAAAGATCAACCAGCTCCATATCAAAACGCAGGTCGGGCTTGTCCGAGCCAAAGCGGTCCATCGCTTCTTGGTACGGGATGCGTGGCACATCATCACTAACAAGTGTCTTGTCCGCAAAGCTCGTCACCAGGCTCTTAATGAGCGGCTCCATGGTTGAGCGGACTTCTTCACCTTCTTCAACAAATGACATCTCAAGATCGAGCTGGTAAAAATCGCCATAGAGACGATCGGCGCGCGGGTCTTCGTCGCGAAAACACGTGGCGATTTGGTAGTAGCGTGACACGCCGCCAACCATAAGCAGTTGCTTAAACTGCTGCGGAGCTTGCGGCAGTGCATAAAATTTACCCGGGTGAACGCGAGATGGCACCAAAAAGTCGCGCGCACCTTCCGGGCTCGAATTAGCCAAAATCGGCGTTGTCACCTCAGTAAACTCACGCTCATCCATGTAATCACGCAGAACACGGTAGTACGCCGAACGCTTTTTGAGCATATCCTGCATCTTCGAGCGACGAAGATCGAGGTAGCGGTACTTAAGACGAAGCTCTTCACTGGCTTGCGGTGCGTCACTATGAATTGGGATAGGAAGCGCTTCTGAGCGGTTAAGAAGGCGGAGTTCATCGGCGACGAGTTCAATATTACCAGTCGGTATGTTAGGATTCTTCAATGATTCGTCGCGTTCTTTAATGCGCCCCGTCACAGAGATAACAAACTCATCACGCACTTGTTCGGCAAGCGTAAAGGCCTCGGCTTTTTCTGGCTGGACCACTAGTTGAATAATGTCGGTGTGATCACGTAAGTCAACAAAGATGAGTCCGCCGTGATCACGACGAGCATGAACCCAGCCGCTCACAGTAACAATATCGCCAACTTTGGCGGCTAGTTCTCGCACAAGTGTTCGTGTCATAATAATATTCCTTTTGGATTAGATAGTGTGGATGGCTGGATAAGGGTCGATCACAAGAAGCTCGCCGAGCTAATTGCCGACCCGTTGATTATTATCAGTTACTGCTTGCCATGTCATATATGGCCATTTTACCACTGTAATGGCAATAGAGCTAGACGTCTTTACCTGTCGAGGCATGATTATTGCCTCGAGGATTACGAAGAGCAACCGCGCGCAGATCATCATGAGCGTCGAACTCATCAACAATCTTTCGACCCAGTAGTGCCTCGATAACATCCTCGAGACTAATGAGACCGACCGTTTCACGGAATTCATTCACCACTACGAACAAGTGATGATGCGTGCGCAGGAAAGCTGATAGTGCATGCTGCAGTGTTTGGTCTTCACGTATATAAAATACCCGGGGCATCATCACCTTCTCAACCGTCTCGGAGCGTTTTGTACTGACCGTCAGCAAATCCTGAATGTGAAGCATGCCAACAATATGATCGATATCCTTATCGGTCACCGGGAAGCGACTATGGCCGGTTTTATGAAGATCATCAAGTACAAGCGGGCCAAGCAGTTCTTTTTTATCAATACTATCAATCATACTTTTAGGTATCATGACTTCACCCACAGTACGGGCGTTAAAGACGAGGCTATGGAGGATAAGTTTGCGTTCATTTGCATCGAGTAGCGAGCCACTCTCCGCCACAAGGTGTTCAAGCTCCTCACGAGAATCAAGCTTGGTACTCGGTGGTGCTTCTACACTCACTCCTCGTAGCAAGTGCCCTATAAAAGGAACTTTTTCGATAAAATTCAGGATGTGCATCTCGTATCGCTCGTACAGCTGCTGCGCCCTGGATTGCACGGGACGCAGCCTGGCAATTGCGCCGTACTCGAGCGCTATAACGACAGCTACCAACGTGCCAATTAACCAGCCAAATGCCGCAACAGCAAGCATCACGCAAATCACGAGTAAAAGTGCGGCGATCGCACGCTGCAAAGAGATGACATCCCCCAGTAACGCTTCGCGACGCACCAACGTAACCGCAGCCTTATCACCTGCCACTTGGCGACGTTCGAGCTCAAACTGGCTCATAGAGCTTCGGATTGGTCGCACTCCAGCCACAAGGAGCAAAAGTGCAAAAACAACAACAAGCATAATTACCGTAACCGTAAACATTCTTTCCCCATTGTACCCCATGTTGGCTTGTGGCAACACACACTTTCTACTACACTTAATATAGTAATCATAAGGAGTTTTTTAGTGAGTAATAAAGCATGGATCATCTTTGCAGTTGTGGCCATTGGTCTGCTAACGGCGCTCGTCGTGGTATCTGGTCGCGGCAAGGTAGACGTAAATAGTATCAACACACACAGTATTCTGAGCGCTAGCGAAGCATCTGGCAACATTGCCGACCAAGTATACGGCAAGGCAGACAGTAAAGTGGTATTAATTGAGTACGGCGACTTTCAATGCCCAACCTGCGGCACGACACATCCGATCATCAAATCGTTAACTGAAAAGTACAAAGACCAAATGGCATTTGTTTTCCGAAACTTCCCGCTCCCAACCCTGCATCCGAATGCTCGTGCTGCCGCAGCAGCTGTTGAGGCAGCTGGCCTGCAAGGTAAGTACTGGGACATGCACAATAAGCTATTCGAAAGCCAATCGGCATGGGGCACACTTTCTGCAGCTGATCGCGGTAATTACTTCACCGATGCCGCAAAAGAACTCGGGCTAAACATTGATACGTTTAATACCGATATGGCAGGTGTAAACGTGACAAAGAAGATTAGCTTCGACCAAGCCCTTGGTAAAAAGGATAAGGTGTCTGGCACGCCAACCGTCTTTTTAAACGGCCAAACAGTTGAGTTAAGCATATTAAACGACAGTGCAAAACTAGAAGAACTTTTAAAGTCTGAGATGAAAAAACAAAACATCGAAGTTCCGGCTGAAACAAAATAATTTAGCCCACATAAGTAAAACCACCCCGGTGCCTTGGGGTGGTTTCTTTTTTTGAGGGATGAAATCTCGGGGAGAGATTTCGATGTGAACCACAATTTGGTTCTAATGTGCGATATACAGTTGCCATTCGGCAGGCACCACATCCACTACGATCTTTTTGCGCCTAGTAGACACAAAATCGACAGTTATTGGCATGTGTTATTGTACTCCTTGTACTATGTACAGCCTCACGCGCTTCGACCTTTAAATTAAAATTTTCGTGTTTTGGCGCGAGACACATAAATAATAATAGCAGTACGCACCGTAGGCGTCAAGTCAGGCGTGATTTGATCACGCTTATTGTTTAATACTATAGACGAGATACTCCTTTCGATGCAAGGACTTTTTTAAAAATCATTGTTGTCATTACAGCTACACGAATATAGGTAACGCTAAAATAAGCGCTTATCTTCAGTAAGTCGCCCTACAATGACCTAGAAGAAACGTTTTCGAAAAGCAATCAATGCAATAGTAGCAAGCAGTATTGACGTAAATCCAATGATTGCGGGATATGCCCATGGCTCCTCCTGAAATGGCAGAGGAATGTTCATACCATACATACCGTAGAATACATTGGGCAGTGCGATCAACACCGTTAACATTGTCAGCATTTTCATGCGCTGGTTGAGAGTGTTGTTCGCGATTGTACTATACGCGTTTCGGATACTCGTAATGCTTTGGCTATGGCTATCGACGGCTACAAGCAGCTGCTTGAGATACAGCATAATATCTTCGATTGCCTCAACGTCGTTGGCCGTAAACAAGTCGTGCTTATTCTCCTGCAGGCGATTTGCCACGGCTAGCATGCCGTCGAGATTCATCCGATATTCATTGAGATTGTCTTCAATGGTTACAAACCGAATGAAGTCCCTATTGTTTACATCGTGCGTTCGGAGTCGGTGGCCAGTGTCTTTGATGTAATGAGCCGTACGGTGAATGAGCTTTTCGTAATCTGCCACCACCCGGGCGAACGTATTGAGAAGTAACACGGTTGTCTCACCACTTCCAAGCGTCAGCTCAGATTGCATTATAGACTCTGGATCGAGGGCACTTCCTGGCATCAGGGTGGCAAAAACCGTCGGCCGCACAACACCAAGTAGTGGCGTTGTAATCACTTCACCGCGCTTATTACGTGTTGCCGTGCGTAAGAAGACATAAAGAGCATCGTTCTTATACTCAATACGCGGCAACTCATCTCTGTCGAGAACATCGCGCGTAATATTGTGATCAAACTGGTACTGCGACGATAGGTCTTCAAGCTCTTCAAGGTCAACGTCATTCGCAAACAACCACACATTGTCTTGGCGGGGTGTTTTTAGCAGCTGAAAGTCTTCGTTCAGCGAGTGCTTAGCGTAATAACGAATCATACATAAGCAGTATAGCGTGTTTGCTTACGCTTCGCCAGGAGTCTCGCCTGCCGTCGCGGAACGAAGCGGACGCTCCTTTATCATAAATACAAGGATTGTCGCGGCAATCATAAGACCAGTGGCTACGAGAAAGATGGTGCGTAGGCTGTCACTAAAGGCGTGAGTCACTTTGTCAGCAAAGCCGTCTTGGTCCGCCACGAATTGCTCTTTCGCCTTCTCTTGCGCCGGCTCGGGAAGCGTATCAATCCCCTTGTCAGCTGCGTCAGTAATCTTACTTTTCACATCTGGCATATTAAGCGTTAAGAGTGTGTTAGCATCATCAAGCTTACCGATCTGCGAGGCTTCGGGGTTATGCGAAAGCGTCTGGACATAAGCATCCTGCTGGACATTCCCAAGTCCTGAAATGATTCCCGCCGTAAGAAGCGCGCCAAATACCGCCGTACCAATAGTGGAGCCGAGGCTGCGAAATAGCTGACTAGAACTCGTAGCCACGCCAAGATCTTTTTGCTCAAATTCATTCTGCACCGCTAGGTTAATGACTGGCATTGCTACACCCATACCAAGCCCGAGGAAGACCATTGTGATTGCCTCTTGCAGATAACTGCTCTCAGGGGTCAAAGTTGAAAGCAGTGCAATTGCAATCGTCGCCACAACAAAGCCTATCTGCATGAAAATCTTATATTTACCAGTATGAGAAATGAGCTGGCCGGAGCCAATACTTGCCGCCATAATACCGCCAACCATTGGAAGCAACATCAGGCCTGACTCGGTCGGGGTTGCACCAAATACTTGCTGATTAAACTGTGTAAGATACAGAATCGACCCCATGAATGCTGAACCAAAAAGCATTGCAACCGACATCACCAGCACGAAGTTACGGTTCTTAAAGAATCTCAGCGGCAAAATTGGCTCTTTAGCTTTATGCTCTACTACGATAAACGCCGCTGTTGCTATAGCAACCAAGCTAAACATAACCGCACGCAGCCAATCAACCGTCATGCCCGTGGCCGAGAGGAAACTAGCAAAAATGGATTCGGTATTATCAACCGCCAATACGAGGGTCGCCAATACGAAGGCAAGGAGTGCCGCACCGATGTAATCGACTTTTGGCTTGTTGGCATGCCTCAAGGCCGGACAGAAAATAGCAATGATAATGAAAGCGGCGATCCCAATTGGAACATTGATATAGAATGTCCAACGCCAGTCGGTTGTCACGCCAAATAGGCCATGGCCATCAGTTAGCCAGCCACCAAGGAGTGGGCCAACGACCGAAGATAGGCCGAACACTGCACCGATCAGTCCTTGCCACTTGCCACGTTCGCGAGCGGCAAACAGGTCGCCGACAATTGTAAATGCATTTGCCGTAATAATACCACCACCGATACCTTGCACAGCGCGCCACATAATGAGCTGTGTCACATCAGCACTCGTACCACTAAAGAGAGAGGCGATCGTAAAGATACCGACGCCAATCAAAAGAAGGAGTCGACGTCCAAACAAGTCCGAGAGTTTGCCGGCAATCGGCACGGTAATAGTGGTGGTAATAAGATATGCCGTGACAATCCAGCTCAGCGCCGAAAAGGCATGAAAATCTTCGACAATCTTGCCAAGGGCTGTTGAAATAATTGTTTGGTCGAGCGCAACCAAGAAGAGACTGGCCATAACCGAGACCATGATAATAAGCTTACCCCTGAGGCTAAGATGATGATGCATAGAAGGTTCCTTTAGTGAAATTAATTTGTATTGTTATTGAGAACGTCTTTATAAAGTTCAATGTTGTCAGTAAGGTGCTCGAGCATAGAGCGCAGCTGTTCTTCCTGGATGAGTCCAATCCATTTGCCTTGCTGTGAGCCAAGCACGTAGAGGCGATCACCACTCGAAATACCGAGAGCTTCACGGGCTTCTGCGGGGATTACCACCTGGCCTTTTGTACCCACCGTAGCAGTACCATATAGTTTTTTGTCGTGCATATAGTATGCTCCTTCACTCCCTATTGTATGTTAGGTATGAAAAGTATGTCAAGTATATTACAGTTAAATTCCACAAAAAATAGGGGCTTTCGCCCCTATTAACTTCATCCAAGATACGTTTTAGACACCAACGTGATGATGGCGGTTGCCTGAGACAGCCTTCACAATAGCAAGCAGCACTACTGCACCGACAATAGCAACTACAAGACTCATTAAGTTAAAGCCTTCCACTTCGGTACCCGTAAAGAGGCGGACAATGAATCCACCAATAAATGCACCGATAATACCCACGACAACATTTGCAAGCATGCCCATCTGCGCATCGGTTTTCATTATCTTAGAAGCAATCCATCCGGCTAATGCTCCGAACAGAATCCATAGTACGATATCGAGTAACATCATCTACCTCCTTTATTATTACTGACGCTTCTAGCATAGCTCAGTATTTAGAAATTGCATGTGAGGAATATCACACATTACATAAAATCCCCTCACACACCAAAAGAGTGAAAACTAGGGAATGAGTGGCACAAATAGAAAACCAGGATACTCGACGTCCTCAATTGTCGTCTCGTCAATTTTATCTATAACATGAATGCTGCCCCTTATTGGTATGACCATGCGACCACTCATTTTTAGCTGACCCACAAGAGCACCGGGTAAATCCGTAGCGGCTGCACTCACCAAAATCCGATCATACGGCGCAAACCGAGACAACCCATACTCCTCTTCCGCTTTGAAAAAATGAGCATTCCGCGTCCCTACTCGCTTACAATTTTTCATCCCAAACCGAACCAGCTGCGGCACTTTCTCAACAGCGTATACGGCGCCCTCCCGGCCGACGAGATGAGCCAACAGTGCCGTTGTCCAGCCCGACCCAGAGCCCACATCAAGAACCTTCTCGCCCGGTCGAGGACTAAGCCACTCAAGCATCTGACGAACTACCGAGGGCTGGCTATTGGTCTGGCCAAAGCCAATAGGTAGCGGAGCATCACGAGCAGCCCTGATTCTTGACATGTGAGGCAAGAATTCGATCCTAGGAGCTGCCTGGAATGCACGGTCAATCCTATTCATACTACCTATTATAGGCGCATAATAGAAAGAGGAGAAATGATATGAATATCTCTATTCCATCACCTATACAGCACCTGTTTCGAGAGGTAGAGGCAATCATTTCCCCTGTGTATTTAGTTGGCGGGAGTGTACGTGATCTACTACTCGACACCCAGCCGAGCGACTATGACTTCACGACACCACTCCTTCCCGATGAGATTGAACTTGCTATTCGCCAGGCAGGTAAACGACCCTACCTTATTGGAAAAATGTACGGCACCATTGGCTTCAAACTACAGGGCCACCTTATCGAAATCACCACGTTTCGCACCGAGGCGTACACAGCCGGATCGCGTAGGCCAATCGTCACATTCATCAATGACCTGACCTTCGATTTATCAAGACGCGATTTTACAATCAATGCAATGGCCCTAAAGTCCGATGGTACGCTTATCGATCCGTTCCACGGCCATGCCGACCTGAGCGACAAAATAATCCGAACAGTAAACAAGGCCTACGACCGCTACAATGAAGATCCGCTACGTATGCTGCGAACTGCTCGTTTCGCCGCCCAGTTACATGCGCACATCGATACCGAGGCAGAGGAGCAGGCGGCAAAAAAAGCTCATAAAATTCTCGAGATCAGTCAGGAACGTTGGACACAGGAACTCGACAAACTACTCGTGAGTAACGACATAACAGTGGGCCTGCAGTTTCTAGCGCGCACCCATCTGCTCAATTTCATGCTTCCGGAACTTGCAGTGCAAGTCGGCTACGATCAAGATAGCCCGTATCATGAACTCGATCTATGGGAACACTCCCTCAAGACAGCTCGCCTTGTACACTCAGGTCTCAATCTCCGATGGGCAGCACTCCTGCACGACGTCGGAAAGCCGTACGTACGACAGATTAATAAACACGGATATAGCAACTACGCCAATCATGAGCTAGTCGGAGCCGAGCTGGTTACAAAGATTGGCCGGTACTTACGATGGTCGAACGCACGCACTAAAGCTATTCACGATCTCGTGCGTCATCATCTCGAAGCTGGCTCACCCCTTGATAGTGCCGATTCTGCCGCACGGTTCCGCTAAGCTACACGCCCAGATTCTGAAGAACATGATAGATGACAAAAACTGGCCACACTATTGCTTTAAGCAGCGCTAAAATAACTTCCCAAAATCCCCCCGTCGATTGCTGAATAAAGTAAATCGCAGCACCGACGTACACCAGGAAGAACATAAATCCAGTTGGCCCAGCCCTATCAATTACCTTCACTGTTCGATTATCGTGATAGCCCATACTTGTATCCTCCTGTTGTTATTGTAGACTATTCAGATCAAATAAGTCTTGTGGCTAATCACCCTCCCAGGACCAGCGAAGCATTCATGCTTTATCGTTGTCTATTCGGCAGCAGCGTAGTAACTCGATAGTCGACGGTATGACTTCGTGAAGAAAGCTAACAGTGCAGCGATCACCATAATCAACCCGGCGATGAAGAATACGAGTGCAATACCACGTGCTTCACCACCACCTACCAGCCAGCCAAACGTATTCCTACCAGCGTCTGAATTCATAAATGGAATAATACCAAATTGAGCGATCGGCGCAATCATAAAAGCGGTGATTGGTGCCGCTGATGCCTCAAACGCCTGGGCAAACCCAAAAACGCGGCCTTGGCGCTTGTATGGCACGACGCGCTGAATAACTGTCTGCTCGGCCGCTTCGACAGCCGGAATCATCACCATGTACGCCCAAATACCAAGCGCATAGAGCCACCACCACTCACGGATAGTAAAGAGAGCACCAAGCATCCCCATTCCCATAACAATAAGAAGTAACGTCTTCATAGGATTCTTACCAAGTCCAAATTTCGCCACCAACATACCACCGATCACAAAGCCCGTTCCTGCAACGCCAAACACGATCCCCCAAGCTTGAACAGAGAAGAGCGTAAGGCCGTAGGGATCCATTAGGGCCATATAGACACCACCGATCAGGTTGTTGAAGGTTGAGAAAATCAAGAGCGCAAATAGGCCGGGCACCACTTTAATTGCCGCAATGCTTCCTTTAATATCCACTTTCTTATTCTCGAGCTCAGGATCATGCATAATCCCTTCTTCAGGAATACGCACAAAGAATAGGTGAACCATCGCAAGCGCTGTAAAAAAGATGGCGATTGCGAGCGTCCAACCCATGCCAAGGAATCCAATCGACAAGCCGGAAAATACACTTGTCACTATAAAACCAATGCCTTGTGTCATACCCACGAGCCCATTAGCATTGGCGTGCTGCTTTTTCGGCACGAGCAATGTCACAGTCGTAGAAAGAGCAATGTTACGCATATTCTCCACCACACCACCTATCAAGATAGTTCCAGCAAACAGCCAGAACATCGGACCCGTCAGGGTAACAAGAGCGCTTTCAGGGAAAAGAAGGTAGAGCACGCCGGCGAGCGAGAACATTATAAATGTAATGATACTCGACAGTACCATGACACGCTTCTTCTTGTTGTGGTCGACGATTGTACCGAATACAATACTAAAGATTGCGACAAGCAGCATGTATGAGCCGCCGATAATACCGGTTGCTAATACTGACTTTGTTTCTAGGTATACCCAAAACGTCAGCGCAAACCACAAAAAGCTTGTCGTGACATTCGCGATAAGCGTATTAATTAAGACCTGATAAAAATGCTTCATGCGTACCAGTATAGCACTACAGGGACAGTAGGCTTCGGGGAGCTAGCTAAAAATCTGCAATCACCAGCTTCTTCATTTCCAGCATATGAGCAAATGCATGCGGCCGTTTCAGAAGTTCTTCGGTATCTTTTGGTGCGACTTGCCAACTAAGCCCATACTTATCCTTACACCAGCCGCACTGTTCGGCTTCGGGAACATACGAAAGTTTTTCCCAGTAATAGTCGATCTCATCCTGGTCATCGCAGGCGACAAGAAAAGATACCGATTCATTAAACTTGAATTCCGAGCCAGCGTTGATAGCTGTGAAATGGTTGCCGTTTAGCTCAAAATCAATAGTTAACTCTTTACCGGCAAGCTCCTTTTGGAAATCAAGCAAGTCCTCTTCTGGGTAATATGAAGTGGCGTTAATCTTGCTATTAGGGAACACCGACACATAAAACTCTACCGCCTCTTTTGCATTTCCATCAAACCATAGGTTTGGAGTAATTCTCTGTAGCATAGACACCTCCTCGATACACCGATTCATTACGTTGTCTTGTGCACTAATAATAGCAAAGTCTGTAGCCCCACATAGGACTTAGCTCACACGCCAACACATCAAACCGGCTACTTATAGCTTACGCACAGTTGCTATACTCGAGTATATCTCTTCTAGGCTTAGCTGCGCCTTGTTTAGCCCATCACCTGCATAGTAGGATTGGTCGGGATTTTCGCCAATCGCTTTCGGGAGTGCGGCCCATTCTTTTGATAAATTATGAGCAAATGCTTCACGGCTCAACTTGTTGTTTACGTATTCGCGAATCCCCCGTCGCTCAAGTAGCCTGATCGCTAGCCTATCTTGAAGCGTCTCGTCAAACTTCGCATTCTCATCAATTTTTAACTCTCGTATCAAACCCTGTAAAGTCGAGTTTATAAATTGATACCTCCCGACGGCAGAGCTTGGGTTTCCCTGTTCGACAAACTGCTTTTGCCATACTGACACCTCTTTTACAGTCATAGAAGTAAACTGGATTGACGTATTATTAGGCCTACTAAAGTAAGCATTGTAGTTATTCTTACTTTCAACTCTAGCAATCGTATCGAGTAAGCCAGCTGCATGAATCTTTTGTGTATCTTGCATATTTAGCAGTATAAGCGAAACCAATCCACCAAGTATCAAAATCCCTACTAGATTACTTGGTTTCAAGAGGATATGAACGAAATACCTGCCACTTTTTACGAGTCGCCGTTTAATTGTCTTGTATAACTTTCGTTTATATCCCATCCATACTTTATTATAACTTTTTCGCGACGCTTAGTCATTTCGTATACGTCTCTCTTCACCTAATGAGTCGTCGTTTCATATACTTAGTTCGGCAAGATAAAATCAAGTAGTAGCCATGCGGGGTCATTCTTTTTGATCGCCAGCACCGAAAAATATATTGATGATACAGCTCCAGCCCCAATGAGTAGCGCCCACCACCCCAACGCAGTCCCATGTATAGCGAGTGCGACAAGAAGTGTCATATTGAAAATGATGACAATCGTAGCTACTATCACTAGCGCCCAGTTCCGCTCTTGGTGCTGTTTCTTTTTCACAATCACTCTTTAACTCCCGTTAGTAAGATGTCGTCATCCCTAAAGTGCAGGGTCGGGCACGGTCACATTGCATTCTGGACCAGTCGACTCGCCAGCAGTGAAAGTACGGGTTGCCCCATTTATTCCACACTGCGTATCCACACCTTCAAGCTGGTAGCGCAGGTTATTGGGGTTCACAAATAAAATCCCCGCCCTAGAGCCATCGATTGAGTTTCGATACACCCGAGTGGTACTTGGATTGGGTAAATTTTTTACATAATTCTGTAGCCCAGTATTCGCAGCTGCGCTCTCGGTGTACGCCCTATTGTCCCAGCATAAACCACCTGGGTAGCCGGTACCAAGGCAATAATTGCCACTTCCGGGATACACATCATAATCAACAGCATATGACGAATAAAGTTTCATGTAGTCCTTAACGGCCGATATAGTCTTTGTATTTCTAGCTCGCTCCTGTACGCCATTAAAAGCCACGACAGTAATCGCAGCTAAAATACCGATTATTACAATCACAATGAGTAACTCAACAATAGTAAAGCCAGTTTGGTGTTTTTGTTTTGCCCACATAGTAGTTTAAGTATAACAAAAAGACCTTCAGTTCGAAGATCTTTAAGTATAATCATGTTGACTCTCGCCGGTGGGCAATATATCTTCCAAAATGGTAAGGGGGAGCCATTGTAATGGCTCCCCGGTGAATGGATTTGAACTGCACAGTTGCCTCCCTTAATGGGAGATACCTGCGTAAACGACCTCTCCTTGTCGATTGACGTGGAGGGTTGCCTTGGTTCCAGGCGTAGGCTTGGGCGTCGAACGACCGTCGTGGTACGATGCAAAGGCCTGAGAGAAGGTTCGCTGCCTTCCTCCGATCTCTCGGAAGGTGGCAGTGTAAGTCGACGATCCCGGTAGGCGATCCATGTCGACAACCTCAGTCTCGACCTCTTTAATCCCACGAATGAGTTGCTTTAGCTTGCCGAGCATGAACGCTCCTAATCCATTCGGAGGTGGTTATAGGCTAATCCTACACCCTACCTCATGTTTATATGATAACATAAGCTTTAATAAATGTCAATATATCCTACTGTTCGCTACGCAAACAAAAAAGACCTTCTGTTCGAAGATCTTTCAGCGTATAATCTTGGCTCACTACAATAGAGGAAGTTATAACTTTAATACGGTCAGAAGTTTAAGCTCTAATGCTTAATTTGACTCTGATTCGTCGTCTTTGCCGTCAAAGACTTCATCAATGGCCTGCCTAGCTTCAGCTAAGTCGGATACAGCTTCCCTTAGCTTATCTAAATTAACTGCAGGCTCGGTTAATCCAGCTTCTATCATCATACGTTGAACCTCATACGCCTCTTTCCACTCTGGGTCTTCTGGATTCCATACACCATCCAGATTCCTACGCGCACCGTCTAGCGCAAATGCCTCCTCCATACTCCCCGGAGTCAATCCATTCTCGTTGTTTGATTCGCTATTTTGAGGTTGAGATTCTGTCATAAAAAAATACTACCATAAAAGATAGTGTTTGTCAATTTCATGGCTGAGCACGATAGAGAAAGTTGCAACTGTAATCAAACAAGAGTTCGGCTTCCTAGCGAACTAGTGATCATGAGTTTCGCCAGGTAATCGCACGTTCTTACTAAGAATACCCATACCTTCTTTTCGCAGCTGACGTTCAAAATCTAATTGCTCGGCCTCTTCTTTCAAAGTTCGCCCACTTTTGCGGAAGTCTTCATAAGCACGCATTACACGGTTTGCTTTCGTAGGCCTTGGTTCGCCTTTTTGTAGGCCAGCCTGAACATGACCCTCGACACTATATGCTTCAGCTTCACGTTGAACCATTGGATAGCCAGATGTACGCTTAAACGGCTTGTCTTGGTCTTGAGACACATGCACTAATTCGTGTACCAGTGTTGTGTTTGCAACCTGTACAGCAGGGTTTGAACCATTCAATACGACAACCGGCCTACCCGAAACTATAACTTCACCAGCTTTTGTAGAGTATGCTCCCCTTCGAGAAACAACAACTCCGTGCATAAAATCAGGAACCGTAAAAACCCTATCGGTCAAGGTGTTTTCCATTCTATCTTGTTCGCCTAAACCAATACCTTTAGCCCACATCGCCTTTCGCTGTTCTTCCGAAAAGCCTAGAATGTCGCCAGATAATTGCAAATCTTCACCTGCCTCAAGTGAAACGATAGGTACACCGCCGTCTTCAACGTCAATTCTACCACCTTCTAACCTATTGGGTACGTACAAGTTGTTAGCAAGTAGCAGTAGCTTAGACACAACACCACCTAGGCGCGCTTGAACCTCAGCATTGTTTAATTGCCGTTTGGTTCTTTCTATATTTGTTGATGTTAATGATTCGGACATTTTTTTGTTTTTGGTTAAATACTATACTAATTATTAGCATAATTCATACGATTTGTCAATAGACAAACAAAAACACCATGATTTTCATCATAGTGCCTATGCTTGGCTCCGACGGCTGGACTCGAACCAGCAACCTCGAAGTTAACAGCTTCTTGCTCCACCATTGAGCTACGTCGGAATACAAGGAGTATTATACCCGTTATACCTGGGGTTGGTCAAGTATGTCGCGGGCATGTTTTAAAATAACGACTTGCTGCCGGGATTCGCCACTATCGATCGCTTCACGAGTGGCAATCTCGCTATCAAGCCACTTGATATGCGCAGATTCTTTAGAAGCAGCAGGTACAACCGCATCCTGTGTAACGACTTCAAGCGAGCGTGCTGAATTATCCTTTTTGCGCAAGTACCCACGAGTAATAAGCCCGTCGATATGTGTCGCAACCGTTGACACCGACTTGTAGTCAAGTGCGCGCATCACTTCTCGGTAGCTCGGGCCATATCCATTACCCTTAATAAACCCGTCAATAAAGTTAAGTAATTCGCGCTGCTTTTTACTTGGCCTTAAATCTGACATACACCTCCTTTGATGCAATAGCGACGGCTGCAAGCCCCCACCATATGAGACTCACGGTATCATCTACCCACACCGGCTGCAAGATACCAATGAGACCAAGGCCGACACCGCTCGCAAATACCCCAAGTGCCAGCCAGTCTTTTCGTCGCAGCCACAAACGACGCATCACTTCAATAAAGATAATGAGAAAGAGAAGAATGCCAAGCCAGCCTACCTCATGTGCAATGAATAAGTACTGATTCTCTATAATAAGCGGCGAGTCTCCATGGTACGAGGCCGTTCCCGTGCTGCCAACTCCCGCACCAAACGGTTGGGCGATCATAGCTCGAATTCCATGTTGAAGCGATTCGACATGCCCATCGTTTGAGCCGCTATCATTACCCTCGGCTGGATCTTCATGCAGTATGACATTCGATACGAAACTGCTATCTTTTCCAACCATATAGCTGCCAAAAGCCAAAGCAACCACCACACATCCAGACAGTAGCCACCACATAGGTTTCACCGCCTTCAGCTTCCCACCCCACACATATAAAGCAACTACCGCAATGCCAAAAATAGCAGCCAGCAATGCACTTCGAGAGTAACTTATCCAAAGTGTCACCAAAAGACAGAATATAAGCACGCCCACTAGCCAGCGAGATGAACGACTCGAAAGTCGCTTGTACTGCAACAGCACGAAGCTCGTGACAATCGACACTACTGTCGCGACGTACGCTCCAAGTGGGTTCGGGCCACGCAGCGTGCTATTTATTCGTATAAAATCATGGTTTCGATCAACCGTCATGTAGGGTGCAATCGTGTCTTTACCATACCCGATATGACTCAGAATGTCCTTCGGCAAGAAAAGCTGAAGCGTCCCAAAACCTGCGACGAGAGCCGCCCCAATTGCACCAATTCGTACGAACAGTGAGCGCACGACCGGATAGAGCACTAACGCTATATAGACTAATGTAAAGAATGCGATGTAGCGTAGATCAATCGCTAGTCCAGCTAGCGTTGAGGTGATACCTCGTGGCATCAAGGCAACGGTCACAATATGAAGAACGACATAGCCTGCAATTACCCACAAAAGCTTATCTTGCACCAGAGGCTTCCAGGCCCGATGCTTCACAATCAAACCAACAGCGCAAAGTCCGGCTATTGCCATGAGTATCTCTTTCCATGATTTTGCAATATCACTCGCGGCTGGTGCAAGTGTACTTATTACTACCGTAAACGGCGCGTGCAAGACAATAAAGCCAAATATAAATAGCAACAGGCCAAGATATAGCATTGAAAGTCGCGTTTGCTTCATTACTACTTAGTATACAGTAGTCACCACTCTCTTATTTCCCTTGTGTATAGATTGAGATATAATAGACTCATTCATTAACTAATGACTTATATCGTAGCGCATCCCCATGAGAAATAACGGACCGTTCATCTACAGGCTGTGCTTGGCATTTGGTGATATCCTTGCCCTGCTCCTATCATTCACCGCAGCGTATATCCTACGCGTGTCTGTCGACCCTCGCCCCCTTCCCGCAGCAATCACCTCTTTCGAGTTCATCACTACCATTGCCGCACTGTTGCCGCTGTGGATTATTCTGCTCTACATCCTCGGCCTTTATTCGCGAGAAGTATATGAATACCGCCCGAAAGAGTTTGGCCGGCTCATCATCGCCGCCGCCTTCGGTATCCTTATCATGATTGCAGTTAGCTTCTTTGCTTCAACACCGATCTTCCCGGCTAAACTAGTGGCGATCTACGCCTTTGGAATTAGCTTTATACTCCTTGCTTCCATCCGCACCATCGTTAAGCACATACGCCTCATGCTACTCGACCGAGGCCGTGGAGCCTTGAAGCTGCTCATTATCGGCAATAGCCCAGCAACTCTCAGCTTGTCCGACTATATCGACGGCAACCCTCGCTCGGGCTACACCATCACCGGTATTGTAGCTAACAACCAATACATCACTCCGGCACTGGGCGATAAAAAGTTCACCTCACTCACCCAAGCACTCAAGGACTCAACACCAGATGTCATCATCCAGACGGATGGTACACGCCAGGATGAAGTATACAAAGCAGCTGTCGATCATCACGCTGCGTATAAGTACGTCAGTGAGCACCAGGCGCTATCAAGTTCACGCAACACCATTGAAATCCTCAGCACATTGCCAGTTGTTAATGTCATGACTACCCCTCTTATTGGTCATGGCCGAGTGACAAAGCGAGTACTCGACCTGAGTATGGGTCTTTTGATTATCCTGCTCGCATCGCCCTTTATGGTGGTTATTGCTCTTATAGCTAAACTCAGCGAGCCACGCGCGCCAATTTTCTTCAAACAAAAGCGACTCTCACGCTTTAACCAGCCAGTGTATATCTATAAGTTCCGCACCATGAGGCAGGAATACTCCGGCATGAGTCCTGAAGATGCGTTTACAAAAATGGGCAAACCGGAACTATCAAAAGAATATCGGGATAACGGCGATCAGCTCGATAAAGATCCCCGCGTGACCGCCTTTGGTCGTTTTCTGCGCAGCACTAGTCTCGATGAGCTTCCACAACTATTTAATGTAATCAGAGGCGACATTAGCCTCGTCGGACCACGTGCGCTCGTACCGTCCGAACTAAGCCAGTACCCAAACAAAAGCCTTATTCTGAGCGTGAAATCTGGCCTCACTGGCCTTGCGCAAGTATCTGGTCGCCGCAATATTAGCTTCGAAGACCGCCGCGCACTCGACATCTACTACGTCCAAAACTGGACGCTCCTCCTCGATATCCAAATCATCCTCAAAACTGCCTACTCAGTTCTCATACAGCGAGGCGCTAAGTAGTGCCAAAAGTTGCGATCGTTCACGACTGGCTCTATGGTGGCGGAGCCGAACAGGTTGTCGAGCAACTCCACCTCCTCTATCCAGACGCCCCCATATACACCTCATACTGCTCGCCCGAGTGGCGCAAAAAGCTCGATGGCGTCGTGGTGACCGGCTACCTCCAACGCTGGCCGTTTGCTAAGTTGCGACGTTTCTTGCCGCTTCTTCGGCAGTGGTGGTTTAAAAGTCTAAACTTTGATGATTACGATCTTGTTATTAGTAGTTCAGGCAATGGCGAGGCAAAATTCGTTACCACAAAAAGGAAGACACAGCACATTTGCTACTGCCATATCCCTACGCATTTTTATTGGTCGAAATACGAAGAATACTTGGCACATCCAAGCATGCGGCCATACTGGCTCGTTCGCCTTGGTCTTCGACTGCTCGTAAAACCACTTCGTAAAAATGATTACAAAGCCGCGCAAAGCGTCGACTCTTTTATCGCCAATTCCACTCACACACAAAAGCAGATTAAACAATATTACAACCGCGATAGCACGGTCATCTTTCCGCCAGTTGATACGAGTAAATTTTCCGCGCTTGTCACGCAGCGCAGTCTCGAAACACCCGCGGCCCCCCGCTATATCGTATGGGGTCGCCATGTCCCCTATAAACGACTCGATCTTGCTATCGCCGCTTGCAATGAATTAAAATTGCCGCTTACTGTCCTTGGATCAGGCCCAGAAACCCCCGTCCTTAAAAACCTCGCCGGCCCGACGGTTACCTTTACTGGCCGCGTAAGTGACGAAGAGTTAAAGCATCATATCCTCAAGGCCGATGCCTTCTTGTTCCCAGCCGAGGAAGATTTTGGTATCGCACCCATCGAAGCCTTATCAGCCGGACTACCCGTCATTGCATATAAGGCTGGCGGCGCCCTTGATTACATCCATGATGGCATCAATGGACTGTTCTTTGAGCAGCAAACTACAGACAGCCTCATCGATGCACTGAAACGTCACCAAGCGTTAACATTCGAGACTCGTGCCGTTACAAAAAGCGCCGATGCGTTCTCGAAGCAACAGTTTGCTCAGGCTATGAGCGACTACCTTGCTCGCATAACTGAACGGAAGGATATTTCATGAACATAGCTATCGATGCACGTATTATCAGCACTTCAACCGGCCGCTATGTCGAACGGCTTATTACTTACCTCCAACAAGTCGACACCACTAACTCATACACCATTTTGGTTCGAAAAAAGGACCAGGATTACTGGCAACCAAGCGCACCCAACTTTAGCGTTAGTGTTGCAGACTATGCACCACATTCTTTCGCCGAGCAAATTGGCTTCATGTTCTTTTTATATAAACATAAATTTGATCTCGTCCACTTTTCTATGTTCCATCAGCCGCTTCTCTATTTCAAAAAGCATGTCACGACCATCCACGACCTTACATTTCTTCGGATTGACGACACGAACTTGAATAAGCTACTCTTCACTATCAAAAAACTTGTTGCCCATATTGTGCTACTTGTTATTGGTCGCACTTCTGCTCGTATTATTACACCTTCACAATTCACAAAAGACGACTATGTCCGTTTTTCGCACATCAACGAATCTCGCGTAAGTGTAACCCATGAGGCTGCAGATAAGTTACCGTCACCTTCAACACCCTACAAACCTCTAGTAGGTGAACAGTTTATCCTCTACGTCGGTCGGCAACCTGACTATAAGAATATTCGTCGCCTCATCCACGCCCATCAACTCCTTCTCAAAACACACCCCAAGCTACAGCTTGTACTAGCCGGCAAAATTGATCATGCCGCCCAGGGAAACAAAGACTGGGCAACCGCGCAAGGCTACCAAAATATTATTTTTACCAATTTCGTCAGTGACCAAGAACTCGCCTGGCTGTACCAACATTGTCAAACGTACGTTTTTCCTTCGTTCATGGAAGGATTCGGCTTACCGGGGCTCGAGGCAATGGTTGAGGGCGCTCCCGTCGCCAGTAGCAATGCAAGCTGCCTACCCGAAGTACATGGCGAGGCTGCTCAATATTTTGACCCATCCGACACCAAAGACATGGCTCGCGTAATCGATCTATTCCTACAATCAAATACACTCCGTACTGACTTCACTGCCAGAGGCAAAAAACATGCTGCTACCTACTCCTGGCTACGTATGGCCGAACAAACCCACGACATTTATCTATCAATAACCACGCAAAAATCATGACCATAGCTTTGCCAAAAATCGCCATCGTCTACGACCGATCAATGGGCAAAGAAAGTAGTAGCCACATTCTTACCGGGTTACGCGCAGCATTCCCAACCGCCCCGCTCTATAGCTCACCTCTCGTTCAACCGGGTATTACCAAAACACTTTATCATTTTTTTCCAAAGCTACGGATTGGCTGGTTTAAAAAGTTAGACTTATCAGCTTTTGATGTTGTTATCTCATATGGTAGCGATGCAAAGCACACGCCCAAGGCTCATGAAAGACAACTGCATATTCACTGCAGTCATGGCAGTACTGTCGAGCCAGCATTGCAAGTCATCGACACCCAGGCCGCTCAAGCTGTTGATATTTTTGTCGCAATCTCATCTCATGCCCAGCAATTCATCAAATCTCATTACGATCGACCGGCAACGATCGTCAACCCACCAGTTGATACAAACCTTTTTACACCTGCTCGTCAGCGTGATAACTACTATGTCCTCATCGACAAACAAACACCCAGTGGTCACACTCCCCTCGTGATCGATAGTGCAGCGAAGCTTGGTATTCGGCTAAGGGTTCTTACTCCCGCTGACAGCGAGGCAACACTGCGCAGTGCGCTTAATAGCGCCAAGGGTTTCATATCACTAGATGCCACCGACTTTGACGTGACACAAGTTGAGGCCCTTGCCGCTGGAGCATTCATTGTTGCCTACAGTCCTTATGATTCTACTGACATCCTCCAAGATAGCGAGACTGGTGTTCTATTCCATGAGCTGACCGTGGAAGCTATCACCGCAGCCCTTAAACATGCAGAGCTCACAAACTCCCTCCCGGGCACACTTCGCCGTAAAGCAAAACGCTTCGATACAGGACTATTCGTCACTAAACTACGCAAAATAGTTTTCGACAATGTACGCCCATAATACCGCTGCTGGTCGTAATATTCCTTATGCTTTATACTAGACATAACTATATGAAGACGAACAATAAAGGCTTTACCGTCATAGAACTCATCGTGGTAATTGTTATCATTGGTATCCTCGCGCTACTTACTATCGTCGCCTACAATGGCATCCAAAATAATGGCTACGACTCTTCAGTAAAATCAGACCTATCTGCCTTGTCAAAAAAACTTGATATTTTTTATGGCGACAATTCTAAGTTCCCCGCCAACGCTGCCGATCTTGAGAGCCTCAAGCTTAAAGTTAATCAATCGGCATACAATACAAGCCGTGTCCTCAACTTCAGCTACTGCGCGAATACAGATCGATCAGCCTATGCACTTGGTGCCATTAGCAAATCCGGCAAGCAGTTCTCAATCACCTCTGCATCCGGCATACAAGAGTATCCTAGCACCCAAATAAACGACGGTAACCCATCCAACCTCGCCAGTTCATGCGCCGACCTACTTGCGGGCACTTCACGTCTCATAGCAGGGTTTTACAGTGCCGATACAAGCACAGGTCCATGGCGGCTTTGGACAAGGAACTAATAGGCAATGATTCACCGACACACATCTGAGCGCGGCTTTACGATAGTAGAACTCCTTATCGTGATTGTTATTATCGGCATTTTGGCAGCCATAACGATCGTTGCCTATAATGGCATCCAAGAACGAGCGAACTTCAGCAAATCACAAAGCGACTTAAGTGCACTCAATAAGGCAATCCAACTCTACTACGCAGATAACGGCAGTTACCCCTCTTCGACAAGCGCTTGCACGAATGGCTGGTGCGGCTGGGATCAGGCGACTGACGACAATTTCATTCCCGGATTGGTTCCTAAATATATCGCAAGCACCCCTCAGCTACCCACAGCCAATGCTTCGAACAATACCTACCTCTATTCCTCAACGACAGGAACAGCGTATCGCTTAATGCGCTATAAGGCGGACTCAGCCGGCCTTTCAACCATAGAACGAACCAACAACCCGTTACTTGCAAGTCCTTCGTTTAGTACTACTGGATGGGGATATAAATCAGAAAATACAGCATGGTAACGCCCCCTATTTTAAAGTTAAACCTGCGTCACTTTATTGAACGCAGTTTTATTCTTTATTAATAATTGCAACTAGCTTGCTACTTTATTGAGCGTTTCAATAACCAGAGCGGTATCTTCCCACCTCTCCACAGCAATTGTATTAATACCCATTGCTTTTACTGGGTAGTCGTTACCGCCCTCTTCAAGGCGATCACCAACAAACAGGATATTCTCCATGCCGATACCAGTTGCTTCAAGTAACTTACGCATGCCATAGGCCTTGTCGACACCGATAATCGTCACATCAACGGATGTTGTACCGCCAACACGCACCTCGACATCAGGCACAAGTGGTGCTACGAAATCGCGCAGCCTATGCTTCTTCTCACCAGTCGGATCCCATTTATATTTTTCCTCCGCCGGTGCTTTTTGACCAAGTGCCGAAAAAGTAATCTGAGACCCACGGTCTTCGATAATATCGCCGTATGGTTCTTCTTCCCAAAGACCAAGCTTCTTAGCTCCTGTTTTTAGTGCTCCGACAATACGACTTTTCTGCTTTGCAGTAAGGTCATTCGAGTACTGCAATTTCCAGTCGTCTTTCAACTCATCATAACGATAATAACGAGTGCCGCAAGTAGGCATAAGGTGAAGACGGTTCAATGAGGACACAGGAGCTTCAAGACGATCAACGACCTGCTTCTTAAACTGGTTGAAATTACCCCCAGAGATAATACATACTTCGTAGTTCTCTAGCAGTTGACAAAGCAGTACACCCATCTTGTCCGAGATAGGTGACTTAGTAATAGCAAGTGTGTCATCAAGGTCAAATGCAATTAATCTTCTCATCATACATCCTCCGTCTTATTCCACAGTAACGCTTTTCGCAAGGTTGCGAGGCTGATCTACGTCATTGCCGCGAGCGACCGCAATATGATACGCAAGAAGCTGCGAGGCGACATTAAAAACAAGTGGTGTTAATAATTTCAACTTTGTCTTAATACGTATAACTTCTTCAGCGGCAATACGCTTTTCGGTATCGCTAATCACAATCGCATGAGCACCTCGAGTGTTCATCTCTATAATATTACTCTGTGTCTTCTCATATAGCCAGTTATCTTGAAGATAACAAACTTCAAAGAAGCGGTCATCTATTAGTGCGATAGGCCCATGCTTCAGCTCACCGGCAGCATATCCTTCCGCCTGAATATAGCTTACTTCCTTAAGCTTAAGAGCACCTTCAAGCGCAATTGGATAATGTGTGTCACGGCCTACATAAAGTGCATGGTCGTACTTTGCGTACTTCGTGGCGATTTGCTGTATTTCACTAGCCGATCGCTCTAATACCGCCTCTATCTCATCTGGCAACATATCAAGCTCGTTGATGTAAGTATTAAGGTCTTTGGAACTAACACCCTTAGCTTGAGCCGCCATAAGACCAAACATAGTGATTGCGACTACTTGTGAAGTGAAGGCCTTTGTACTCGCGACACTAATCTCTGCCCCTACATGCACATACACACCACCATCAACCTCACGAGCAATCGTACTGCCGACAGCGTTCACCACGCCAAGGCACTTCACACCCCGACGTTTCAACTCCTCTAAGCATGCGAGGGTGTCTGCGGTTTCGCCGGACTGTGACACAATCAAGGCCACTGTATTGTCCGGTACATGAAACGAGCGATAGCGCAGCTCACTAGCAATCTCGGATCGCACCGATACATCATCGGTAAATTGCTCAATGAAATAACCTGCCATCATGCCGGCATAATACGCAGTGCCACACCCGATAATCATGATATTACGTACACCACGCAGCTCATTATCAGTCATATTAAGTCCGCCAAGCTTCACGCTATTCGTTTGAAGATTAATGCGCCCACTCAGTGTCGAGCGTAGACTTCGTGGCTGTTCGTAGATCTCCTTAAGAAGAAAGTGATCAAATCCTTCTTTTTGGATAGATTGAAGATCTAGCTCTAATTTCTCGACTTTCGCTTCAACCACTTGGGTATCAACATCATAAAGCTGAATACCTCCACGCGTACACACTCCAATTTCCCCATCATGCAGGTAGATCACACGATCTGTATAACCGACAAGCGCCGAAGCATCACTAGCGATAAACACCTCATCCTCTGCTATACCAACAATCAGCGGACTACCTTTTCGAGCAACAATAATCTCATCTGGATTCTTAACACTAAAAACCGCGATACCGTATGCACCGACGACCATTTTGAGAGCCCCGCTAACCGCCTCTAGCAAGCTACTGGCACCTTTATGTAGGTAATCAATCAGTGCCGTAAGAACCTCTGTATCTGTGTCGCTTTTAAATATATAGTCATGCTTTGTCAGCATACGCTTAAGATCCTGGTAGTTTTCAATAATGCCATTGTGCACGAGGTAGATATCACCGACGTGATGAGGGTGTGCATTGCGCTTGCTTGGCTCGCCATGCGTTGCCCAGCGCGTATGGCCAATTCCGACCGTATCGCTTGTTTGATGAGTCGTCACTCTACTGTCTAGCTCGGCAACTTTACCCTTTGCTCGCAGTAGCGTTGTTTTTGCTTTTTTATCAACTGTCACAATACCCGCACTGTCATATCCTCGATACTCTAGCCGTTTTAAGCCGCTGATCAAAATAGACTGCGCTTCTTTACTACCAATATATCCAACGATTCCGCACATATACAAATCCTTCCTCGGGCTCAGAAGATATCAAACCCGATAGGATCCATTAAAGCGTAATCGTAATGAAAAAGCTACAAAAAATGCACTTTTTCTATAAAAACCAAAATTACAACAATATATCATACGATTCATTCATAAATGAACAGTCAGCTGTTTCAGAAGGTGACTAGGCCTGAAGTTTCTTTGCGACTTCGCCCGTACGGTGGCTAACATCTTTTCGAGCGATTAATATACCGTCGGGTGTGTTGATTACTACGATATTATCAAGCCCAATAACCGCGATCGGCTTAGACTCCTCATTGCGAATATAAACGCTCTCTACGTCAATCGGATGAATGTTTTCACCCCTAAAGTAGTTCCCGGCTTTGTCTTTTCTCACCGCGTCGTGTAGATCCTTAAACGAACCGACATCCATCCAGTCAAAGCTGGCTGACACCACCGCCAGACTCTGCGCCTTTTCAATCAACGCAATATCAATCACCTGGTTATCAAGCGCCAAGTAAACGACATTATACTCTTCCGACTGTGGCGTCTCGATTGCTGCAAGCTTTTCGAAACTTTCTTCAAGCTCCGGGGCGCTACGTTGCATTTCGTTCAAGAACGTATTGATTGAACCAACAAAGTAGCCACAGTTCCATAAATAATTACCCGACTCTACGTAGCGCTGTGCGGTGTCGAAATCAGGCTTTTCTTTAAATGATTCGACATTATATACACCCGAGTCAGCATCAATCACGCCGTCGCGCTCAATATAACCAAAGCCGGTTGCTGGGAGTGTCGGCTCAATGCCAATCAAAGTAATTTCGTTGTTTGCCAGCGAGGTTTTAGCCGCAAGGGCAAATGAACGAGCGAAGCCATTGATGTCGCGCACATAATGATCGGAGTGAATAAATGCAATCGGCTCATCTTTACTGTGACTGCGTGAAATCACATCAAGTGCGAATACAATACAATGCGCCGTACCCCGACGACCAGGCTCGATCAAGAAGGCTGAATCAGGCAGCTCAGGGAGTTGCTCGCGCACATGATCCGAATGACTTGCTTCAGTTACGACATAAATTGTCTCACCCAGACGCACTGCTCGATCATACGCCGTCTGTAGCATAGTGCGTTCACCGGTAAGCTTAAGAAGTTGTTTTGGATATTTCGAAGTTGAGAGTGGCCAGAGTCGGGTACCCGAACCGCCAGCAATAATGACTGTAATCATACCCTTATTATAGCCTACTGCGCAGCGGTGGTATAATCGGTAGTATGAATATACTTGTTACTGGTGGCGCAGGCTACATCGGATCACATACACTCATTGAACTTCTCGCCGACGGTCATTCTGTCGTAGTTGTAGATAACCTATCAAATAGCAGCCAGGAATCGCTTCGTCGTGTCGAACAAATCACCGGTTCAACAATCCCTTTTTATAATCTCGACGTCCGCGATGCCGAGGCGCTAGAGCAAGTATTCACCGATCACACCTTCGATGCAGCGATTCACTTCGCTGGACTTAAATCAGTCGGACAGTCTGTCTCAAACCCTCTTGAGTATTACAGTAACAATCTTGACTCAACCTTCACGCTCCTTGAGGCCATGAAAAAACATGGCGTCAAGAAGCTTGTATTCAGCTCATCAGCAACCGTCTACGGCACACCCGAAGAGTTGCCACTTAAAGAAACGAGTCGCGTCGGCGTTGGTATCACCAACCCGTACGGCCAAACCAAATTCATGATCGAACAAATCCTCCGAGATCTCAGCGTATCTGATGAATCGCTTGAAATCACTCTGCTTCGGTACTTCAACCCAGTCGGCGCCCATAAAAGTGGCCTTATTGGCGAAGACCCTAATGACATTCCAAACAACCTTTTGCCATATGTTTCCCAGGTTGCTGTCGGCAAACTAGAGAAAGTTAGCGTCTTTGGCGACGACTACGATACTGTCGACGGAACTGGCGTACGCGACTACATTCATGTTGTCGACCTTGCAAAAGGACATGTCGCAGCACTTAAGCATTCAAAAACAGGCGTTGAGACGTACAACCTATGTACTGGCAGAGGCGTTTCCGTCCTTGAACTAATTGCCGCCTTTAGCAAAGCAGCCGGCAAAGACATCCCCTACCAGATTGCTCCACGGCGACCAGGTGACGTTGCTTCTTGCTATGCAACAGCAGAAAAAGCAAACCAACAAATTGGCTGGACTGCAGAAAAGTCTATCGAAGAAGCCTGCGAAGATTCATGGCGTTGGCAATCACAGAATCCTAATGGGTTTTCTAGCAACAATCAAGCATAGGATCTCAAGCGTCTAATATTCTTTTGAAATGGCGAAGATGAGCTCCACTATATTTCTCACCTAATATATGCGAAGCATTGGCATATATTGAATAATGGCTGAATATTTCCTCTAATGCATCAATGTATTCCTTTGACGATAGATTTACGACAATACCAGCATTGTAGCTTTTTATATCTTCGACAGTAGAGTGTGTATCAGTCGACAACACCGGCAATCCAAAGTTAAAATATTCACGACACTTCGTACTATCTCCATACGTATTAAAGCCCCATATGCCTGTATAAAGCGCAAGTCCAACCCCAGCTCTCGACACTCTTTCCATAAGATCACCTAGAGGTATCTTGCCCAAGAATACTATTTCCTTTTCAATATTTAGGTGCTTAGCCAACATCTTCAAAGCTTTCTCCTCGGGTCCGTTACCAGCAATTTCCAAACGTATATCGGGATATTTTATTTTTAAGATACTAATTGCATTGAATATACCATCAAAATCCAACTGCTTATCAATAATACCCGACGTAATTAAAGTGTGTATTGAATGGTTGTTTTGTTGATATTTATCATAATCTTTTGGCGGAACATTAGGGAGAAATATATTCTTTTCATCACTTAATCCCATACTTTTCCTAATATCAACTATCTTCGATGATACAGACCATACTTCATCGGCATTCTTCACACAATACTTATCTATCCAGTGATAGATTTTATTCATTAATCCGCTTTTGAAGCGGCTCGTTGAATAGTCGGCCGTGTAAAACACTACCTTTTCGACTTTTCGTAGTTTTTTCAATATAATTCCAGCAAACGCGTTTAAGGGATCGACACCTACATACAGATCGACCTCGTCTTTATACGTGAAGTAATAAATCGTTTTTAAAGCTTCAGTGATGTATCTAAGAGGGGCTGGTGATTTAATGACATTCAAATTGACCGATTGTCTTATTATACCCTTACGGTAACTTCTTACTTCCGAGCTGAGAAGCCCATCCATCGAGTGGCGCACAAACACAAAGTCGTCCGTAACTGACGATAAGGTTTCTATGACGACATTACCGATACCGTCGTATTCTTCACCCTTAATCAGAGTGACGTGAGATGCGACCGCGATTCGCTTCATGCCTTAATAGCTCTTATCTTATTGAATAGCCAAAATCTAAATCGGATTGGCATCAACCATTTACTCACCAACTGGAGGAAAAAGTATATTTTATCACCTATTGTCATCGTGTAACCGTATTCAAAAACAGCCTTCAATCGTATATATAAAGTAAGGTACTCTTGATAGCTAACTTTGGATTGAGATATAGACGATGGGTGTGTTCGCAGTTTTAAAACTGTTGCCGGCAGATTTGCAAACTTCCCTTTGTTGCCTAGTCGGAAATACAGGTCGTAATCTTCCGCCCAGTTTAATAAGTATGGGGTATCGACTAATGCGGATTTTCGCATAACAACAGCGGGATGTGCGAACGGATTATATCTAAATATTTTCGCTCGAATTTCCGAATCATCGGCTGGATACTGGCGATGATTTATCACATTCATCTCACTATCACATACATCAATTGCACCGCCGACAATAACAATGTCACTATGACCTTCAAGGTAACTAACCTGCTGCTTTATACTATCAACTTCTCGATAGTCATCCCCATCCATACGGGCAATATATATTCCGTTACTTTTTTCAATTCCCAAATTTAGAGTGCCGACTATTTTTAAGTTCTCTTTATTCCTATACGTGACAATTCGCTTATCATGTCTTTTTAGTTCAGTTAGTATATCCCAGGTAGAATCGGTACTACCGTCATCAATAATAATTATCTCAAGATTTTTATATGACTGCTCGACAATGCTTTTGACGGCAGTGTTGATATACTGCTCGCAATTATAAACAGGAATAATAACTGAAACTAATGGTTCGTCGATCTTCTTAGCTTTGGTCTTTATCATTTACTGTCTAGACCTTCCTTAATGATATAGGTTGGTCGTCCTTTAGATGCGTCGAAGATATCAACAAGATAAACCGCGACTATACCCTGAGATGTCGTCAAAAATCCGGTTACTAGAACTAGGAACATGACTATAATTGCGTTATTACTAAAATAATCGGAATTAAATCCAAATTTCACCGTTAATATCCCGATCAGCGCAATAAAAGAGATACCCATCAATGCCAAGCCTACAGAGATAATTAATTTTAGAGGCTTCATACTAAATGACGTAAGCCCCAGGCGAGCAAGCTCTAACATCTTCTTTAAAGTGTACGATGATTTACCATGTTGCCTAGCTTGAGCCTTAAACTCAACTCTGTAAATATCATACCCGATCCAGTTAATAAGACCTCTGTAAAATTTTGGTGTCTCAGGTAATGCGTTTAGACTATCTAACGCTCGACGACTAATCAATCTATAATCCGCTTCACCATCCCTAAGCTTGAGGTCAGACAGACTGTTTAATATCTTATAAAAAAGTGTTGATGTAAAATTCTTAATTACACCCGCATCTTCAGTCGCAAGGCGCACAGTATTTACGACATCGTACCCCTCCTGCCATTTCGCACATAACTGCGGAATAAGTGACGGGGGGTGTTGAAGATCGGCATCCATCATAATTACTGCATCACCAGCTGCTGCATGAAGCCCTGCCTCTAGTGCTGCATGATGACCAAAGTTACGACTAAAGTTTATCCCCTTTACATTTTTATCTTTTTTTGTAAGTTTTACAATCTCCGTCCAAGTATTATCTTTGCTCCCATCATTAACAAATATAAACTCATAATTAAACTGTTTTGTATCGACATAACGAAGAAGTTCTTGGTATACAAGACTGATATTCTTTTCTTCGTTATAGCTAGGCAATACGACCGTCAATAGCTGCTTAGGCATAGTGCTTCCTCTTTAGTATATGTATTGATAGTAACACGAACACAGCCAAGTTGGCTGCTAGATAACCAATAATAATATGTGTAAAGCTATCATGAAAGAATGTAAGAAAAGTAGCTAGAATAATTAAGCTGACTGCAACAATATAGATAACCTTAAATTTTCTTAAAGCTATCTCATAGCAAATCAGTAAATTATTATATGAACACACGAGCATCAGTATAGCCATTAAAGGAAGTAGATACGCTGAGCTCGCATACTTTGCACCGAAGAGAAATGTAATTGAGAACGTCGGGAAGATGATAAAAAACGCAGCAACCAGCCCACCGATTAGTGTCACTAGACCGAATGATCGGTATAGCACCTTTAGATTATGTTTATGAGTATCTTTCATTTTTACCGTTGCTATTAATACACCCGATACAGATGCTGTGACGAAAAAAACAATCCTTGCAACGGCGGATATGCCGCTATACAAACCAGAGTCTACTGGATTAAAAAATAGCCTCACTACTATGGAGTCCGAGCTATAGAGTAAAGTAATCCCTGACAGTAGCACTAAAATAGCGCTGCCGTATATTAATTCATCTTTTATTACCCGCTTATCGGTTTCAGTAGTTTTACTCTTAAAATAAAAGCCCTTCACTAGATCGGGAAAACGCCCCTTTGTTTTCCGCAACAAGTAAAGAAGCGTTAGTGTTTGCGCAAGTATATAGCCCACCATCACTGCAACTACACTATACCCAAGTAAGATAAGTACAACAGAAATAACTAGTTTTCCAGCTGAAAATATTATTCCAGAAATTGATACCTGCTTGAGTTGTCTGACACCTTGCAAGAAGTATGTCCTTGAGGTTGAGGGAACGTTAAGAACAACCAGAACACCCACAAGTAAAAGAGGTACGACCGAGGTAAATTGTAATGATGCTTTTAGTACGAAGCTCGATAGACACAATAGAATAAAGAGAGCAACACATACAACAAGTGTTATCTGCTCAAGCTTAATAATAAGTCGTTCACTATTCTTATGATCACTTGTATTGCCGATGATATTTGTCACCACATAACCAAATGCCGTCAAGATAATCCCTAGCTGCATGAATAATGAGATGACGGCCTGAATTTCTCCAAAATCAGTAACGGACACGAGCCTTCCAATAACGGGATAGTAGAGATAGTTAAAAACAGCTATGGCAAGTGTGCCCACAAAAAAAATAAGATTGTGTCTTACAAAGTCAATTCTAAGAAGATTCTGTATTCGATTTTTCATATGCAACGTTCTTTTATATTATACTATTCATATACACCCATGCATAAAATAACGTATATATATAATTTGTATTTTTTACGTTTCGTAAAACTACTCTCTCTTACTGTATTGGGATTGTCAATCATCGGCATTTCCGCTGCTATAATCTCTATGCTATTCGGAGTACCAATTGGTGATGACTACGGAGCCATCGCTACGTTTAGACTAAATAGTAATTGGCCACACGAAGCAATGCACTCATTAGCCGAAACTGGCCGCTACGGTCAAAGTGTAGTCGCATCAGTATTGTATGGCATTTTTGGAGATAAAATTGTCACTCTTCTGCCGCTTATATTCATCCTATGGTTCATATTTCTCAGCTATTTGTTTGTAAAAAAATTCCTCCAGCAATATGTAAAAAATCAGCAATTACTGGCACTATACTCTATAGCGACAGCGATAATATTAGTATTTCTCGTGCTCTTTGTGAATAATGCGCCAAAAACCACAAATCTCATTGTATGGGTGAGCTATCAATCATTCTTCTGGCCAAGTGGCATTATTACATACACACTCCCTCTTCTGACGCTTCTAAGTGGCTTCTACGCTTTATTTCTCAGCCGTTTCCGTACTCAGATAACTCGTCGCGCACAAACGATTTACTTTATAATTCTTATTCTATTAACCTCACTCTTCAATGAAGTACAACCTGTAACCATTTCAGTTATTGCTGCAGGATTACTAATTCTCTCTTATTTAAAGTTTTATAGTCAATTACGAAAGTATCGACCGACACTCCTAATTACCATTGGCATGTCAGCACTTGGACTGGTGGCGTTATTTTTTGCGCCTGGACGCACACAGAGAAGTAAGGCCCTCGAAACAATCACCCCTACTTCTGATGGATCCGTGGTCGATAGCATAGGAAGAAACCTCACTGTATTAACACATGAACTTTACCTACGTCCTCGAGAAGTCGTATTACTTGTCGTTATTGGCTTATTAGCCGCCGTCGCCATCTACCAGATCGCAAAAAATAAAAAAGTGTACGATACACATATTAAGCAAATGTTACCCTACGCCATACTTCTAGTAGTAATCTGTATCATATCAATTATCGTATCTACAGCACTCATTGCCGTCGGCTATGGATACTCAGCGGGCGTATACGTCCGAACTATGCTTATATGCCAGCTCACCTACGTTATCTCACTTCCGTTTCTTACATTTTCACTAGCTAGCCTGGCCCTGTCTAAATTTGGTATGAATAATGTCTTTAGGTTACTGATCGTTTTAATTAGTGTTGTGTTCATAATATCAATACCAAAATATATAGACAAAACACTTACTCAGGTTAACTCGTCAGTGACATATCATAACGCATGGATCGAGCAAGATAGCTTACTCCAAAAGGCAGCTTCTAATGGCATGCGTGAGACTGTCTACTTGAAAAACCCAGTCGCAGGCATCGGAGATGGGTTTAGTCTTCAATGCGTGGGGCCATACGCCCTATCCACAATGTGGCTTAATGTACAAATAACACAGTACTACGGTAATAATGATAGAGTTTGCCCCGAGATTGACAAGGAAGCAGATCAAGTAGCAAACAGAAAGTGGGTTCAGTAATGGCCACGGATAATCAGGTAATTAATTTATCTATCGTAATAACAGCCCATAACGAAGGTTTAATTGCCCATAAGACAATGCTTTCAATCTTTGAAGCAGCAGATAAGCTTACCGCAGCAAACATTTCGTATGAATTCATAATTTCAATAGATAATGGCACAACTGAAACTATAGAGTATTTTGATCGCTACAATAGCAAGGACACTTTCACCATTATTCATGCTGGCTTCAAAGACCTTTCTACCTCGAGAAATAATGCCGTCAAACAAGCGCGTGGTAAATATATTACTTTTCTAGACGCTGATGACCTAGTTTCAGACGAGTGGCTAATTATTGGATATGATATTGTAAAAAATAATAAAAATGTCATTGCACATCCTGAATACTCTATCACCTTTGGTGACGATAATTTAATGTGGCAAAAACGAGACTCAGCCAACACTATACGAGACACACTATGTTTAGTTGATAATAACCTCTGGGACTCACCATGCATGACATTACGCGAGACACTCCTCCAGTACCCATACCACCCCAACGGCAAGGGCTTTGGGTATGAGGACAAGCATTTCAATTGTCAGACACTTGCGGCTGGCTTACTGCATGTTGTTGCGCCAAAAACCCTGCTCTTTGTACGTCGAAAAATATCAGGCTCAATGTTACGCCAAGCGTCTGCGGACTTAGTTTCAATTGCGCCAACTCCCTTATTGTCCTATGAGAACATGAGTACGTTGTCTCTTGCTGAATTTAACACACCTATCCGACAGGTCAGATCAAAGGACACCGTAAAGACGGTTGCACAATTCGCTACTCAGAAATCTAAAAATCTTGCCATCAGAGTTCACAATCACGCTAAAAAATACAAGCTCTACACTTCGGCAACTAAACCCCTTCGTGAAGCACGGCAAACCCGTATTCTAAATAGCTTGAACGAAAAGTATCCAGAATGGATGATAAGCGCATGGCGGAAAATTCATAAAATTGACAATCAAATTTTCCCATCAAAAGAGCTCTTGAAAAACCTCCCCTGGTATAATGCCGAAAATATCACACCAGGTATTAGGTATGCTCAACTCATCCAGAAATTTACTAAGAAGCCAGACACTCTGTTTTTCGTTCCTCACCTAATAAAGGGTGGTGCAGACATGCTATTTATTAATTATCCAGCAGAACTGGCTAAGATCCATCCTGAATGGCACATAGCAATGCTACAGACAGAGGCGAAAGAAAGTGTATGGAGAGATAAGCTATCAAAAGACATTGACTTCATTAATTTATATGAAATCTTTAAGGAAATTGACGTTGACACGCAATATAGGCTCCTTTCCACCCTTCTTACGCAAAACGGAGTAAAACGAATTATCATTGGTAACTCACAGTTGGCCTATGATTTCATCAGTCGATACCAAACTCTCATTACGCGTCTAGATATTGCGATATATTGCTATGCATTCGGCGAAGAGTTCGATGAAGAGGGTCGCTTATGGGGACATATCCATACTGGCATACCTCGTATTTATCCAGTAATTCATCGCATCATTACCGACAATCAAAATACAGTCAACAAGCTCGAGCGTGAATACGCATTTGATCGCAGTAGATTCCGTGTTCACTACCAGCCTACTGCCGTTGACATGAGACCACCAGTCAATAACGACCATCGTCCTCTAAAAATCCTCTGGGCAAGCCGTGTCTGCAAGCAGAAGCGTCCAGATATCCTAAAGAAAGTCTCCAATCAACTTGACCCAAACGAGTTCGTCATTGACGCCTATGGTCAACTTGAAGAGGGGCTAACCCCTGAATACTTTAATGACTCTCGTGTTAATTATCGAGGTGCATTCAATGGCATCAGCGACCTACCAACAGGCGAATACGATGTTTATCTATACACCTCCGAAGGTGATGGCGTACCAAATGTCCTTCAAGAAATGACCGCCAGCGGACTACCTATTGTCGCATCAAACGTAGGGGGAATCCGCGAGTTTGTCATTACCAGAGAGACTGGCTTTCTTATCGAGGATCATGAAAATATCGCAGATTACGTGGCAGCAATAAAAGATCTGCAAGATATAAACTTACGTACTACTCTTAATAAAGGTGCGCAAAAATTGTTAGCTAATCGCTTCTCGAGAGACACTTGGCACGAGAGTTTAAAGAACGATATAGATAGATAGACACAGAAGATAAATCTACGTCTATTCAAGACTACTCATCATATTTCTGATCAGGATACAGTGAAGTTCACCGTTGTTGGCTCGATACCAGTCTCTCTCTCAAATGACCAGCCATCATGCCAACTACCATCGTACATTGAGAAGAAGCCCCTGTACTGTCCCGGCGCAGTAATAACACGCGATCCCGTGTAGGTAAGCTCCTGACCAGGTGCCAGTGTATTGATATCAAGACAGCCAAGGTCATTATTGGAGCCCGCCGGGCCTCCACGAATAATATAACAAAGGCTTTTGTTGACGGTAACTGAAGATGTACTGTTATTCTTCACTTTGAATGTACCCGTAATTGTATCACCGACACGAGGGTTAGGATTATCAATCGTGAGACCTTGAGTTAACACCGGATTACTCTTTACAGTGAAGTTCACCGTTGTTGGCTCGATACCAGTCTCTCTCTCAAATGACCAGCCATCATGCCAACTACCATCGTACATTGAGAAGAAGCCCCTGTACTGTCCCGGCGCAGTAATAACACGCGATCCCGTGTAGGTAAGCTCCTGACCAGGTGCCAGTGTATTGATATCAAGACAGCCAAGGTCATTATTGGAGCCCGCCGGGCCTCCACGAATAATATAACAAAGGCTTTTGTTGACGGTAACTGAAGATGTACTGTTATTCTTCACTTTGAATGTACCCGTAATTGTATCACCGACACGAGGGTTAGGATTATCAATCGTGAGACCTTGAGTTAACACCGGATTACTCTTTACAGTGAAGTTCACCGTTGTTGGCTCGATACCAGTCTCTCTCTCAAATGACCAGCCATCATGCCAACTACCATCGTACATTGAGAAGAAGCCCCTGTACTGTCCCGGCGCAGTAATAACACGCGATCCCGTGTAGGTAAGCTCCTGACCAGGTGCCAGTGTATTGATATCAAGACAGCCAAGGTCATTATTGGAGCCCGCCGGGCCTCCACGAATAATATAACAAAGGCTTTTGTTGACGGTAACTGAGGTATCACTAAAATTCTTCACCTTAAAACTACCCGTTACCATATCGCCCGCGTACTGGCTTGCTTGAGTAATTGTCATACCTTGAGTTAGCGTAGGGTTTGTTTTCGCGGCAACACTCACTCGATTCGTTGTAGCACCCTCTGCTTCTGGATAATGTATCTCTGACCACGTGGCCCCATTATCTCCAGTTGAGCTTACTCGAGCATTATACGTACCAGATTCTTTAGGTATAAATTGTTTGCTGTAGTTATATGTAGCACCAGGAGCCAAGGCACCAACTGTGTCAAAAGGAAGATCAACATTTTTTCCTGACGGGCTACTCATTGCTAAGCCGAAATAACCCAGATTGACAGGATATGTCGAGCTGTTATTTCTTATGGTCATTCTTACATTTGTCGACTGCCCTACGTGAAGGTTAGCATTATCGAATGCTGGCTGAACTGTAACGGTTGGCATGTTCTGAACGATAGCATTATCTACTGCTCTTGCGTATCCTCCGACAGTATCAGGGTAATTAGACGACCATCCATTCGCTTCTCGATAATTAACAATAGAGAATGTATATCTACCCTCAGTATTAAGAGTACGACTTGCCTCGTAGCGATATTCTTGCCATGGATCCAGTACTATATTCTTTGATCCAAAATCAAAGTTTACATTATTAGCATCTCGTACAGCGATAGCCATTGTGCCAATATCTTGACGCTGTGAAGTATTATTTTTTATCGTAAATCGCGCAGTAATATTCTTTTTCGTAAATAAGCCCTGCTTGAAATCGCTTGAAATCGTAAGCGGAGATACTATATTAACCGAACCAAATGTTGACCCGAACCATTCATTAAAGAACATGTAGAAGTTACGATTTCCATATGCGCCGCAAGAGGCAGTGCCCGGATATGCATTAAGGGCACCCTGATTTGGAACGTACGGAGTATAAATATAAAGGCTCGCAGTCGCCATATTATCTATATAGACATTTTGACCACCGCAAGCCGGGTCGGGATTATATTGAATATAGTTCCAGCGTCCTGGCTGATAATTATAGTCGGTAATATGATCGGCGTAATATCGGAGCTGCCATGCCGCTAGGTTGATCTGCTTATAGAAACCAGCTTTAGAATCAACGCAGGCAGCGGAATAATTAGGGCCACTATCAGGGCAGCCATACCCCATTGCATAGCGATACTGACTTTTTAATGGCCAGCTATCGGCGAATAAAGGACCTGGCGACTCTTTCTTGAGCATAACAAGCAGAACCTGCGGATTAATGCCATACGCTTGAGCAGCGTCCCAAATAATTCGACCCGCATTTTGACCACCAGAAAAGGCACCACCACCCCTTTCAAAGGAGGTTTCGCCTGTTGTTGGATTTTCATGATAATTCTGGAGACATGCGTATGGAGGACCCGGCCAGCCTCTCGATGCGGCATACTGCGCTCTTGTGCCGCCGCCGTATTCAGAGGGCTGAGTTCCCCACGTATCACAGGCAGGAGTATGGCTTGCAATGAAGTCCTGAACGGCCTGCGCGCTTCCCATTGCATTTTTATTGTAAAAAACGGCATCGTCGATAATTCGACCTGGCTGAAAACTACTTGCGCTTACCGCACCTACAGATTGTGAATTCACCGTAAAAAATAGACCACTCGCAAGTAACGCTAGTACAAACAACAGGCTCTTCATCAGCCTCATGATATCGTTAACTCAAGTTCGTTTGATATTCCAATAGATACAGAAGAGCTATATTCAACATGTACTTTCCAGCTACCGGTCGCGAGCTCGCTTTCACTAAACCTAACTGTTTTACAGGTTGTCGAGTTTGCATTTGCTAGAGTCGTCGACGTTTTTTCAACAGTTTTTTGGTCGCTAACAAATACATACTTACAGCTGCCACCATCTTCTGTCGCATTTGACACAAAACCACTCGCCGAGACCTCATCTCCGCTTTGACCTGTATTTGTTAAAATAACATTTACTTTTTGAAGCTTAGTTTCCGTATCTACAACCGGTGCTATTGGCGTGTCTGTCTGTGTACTATGATCTTTGTTTTCAGGGTCAGACTTTAGGTCCTCTTCGAGTTTAATATCTTGACTAGTGCGCTCCGTGCTTGTGCCATTAGCGTCTCGCTTGATATCATCCTTGTGAATATACATATAACCCCCAAGAGTAGCAGCAACTAGAGCAACTACAGATAAAAGTACTATGGCGATTACTTTTATTTTGCGGTTTTTATTGTATTCTATTTTCATATTGGTTTTTCTTTAAACTTAAGTATTATTATACCAGCCCACTATGTCACATGCAAATAGTGCATCTGCTTAATATTTTGCTAGAATAGAAATAATGACCTCCACTAACATTCCAAAAATAAGCGTCGTAATGCCTGTTTACAATGCCGATAAATTTTTACGAGAAGCGATTGACAGCATTCTTAGGCAGACCTATGAAAATTTTGAGCTAATCATTATCAATGATGGATCATCAGATAACTCCCAGCAAATCATAGAGCGCTATGCTAAATGGGACAACCGAATAGTTTCAATTCAACAAGCCAATCACGGAGTTGTCTATACTGCCAATAAAGCAATTAAAATGGCACGAGGTGAATATATTGCTCGCATGGATGCCGACGATATTTCACTTCCTGACAGATTAATGCAACAAGTAAAAATCCTGGATAGCAACCCTAAAACAGTCCTAGTCTGTAGTAGCTTCGAGGTTTTTGACGAAACCGGTGCATTTCGATATCGAGACGTTGTTCCGCCGAGTAATAGTGACTTAAAGCGCGCGCTCTATTTACGAAATCCTATAGCTAATGGTTCAACCCTTATACGCAAACAGTCACTCATAGAGGCCGGATTATTTGAAGATATATTCGCCGAAGATTTCCATATGTGGATGAAGTTGGCTAAGCTGGGTGATTTTGAGGGAACGGGCACTGTACTGTACAGATGGCGAATGAATCCCAATGGCTTAACTCTATCTAATAACAGCCTCTCGATCGAGCAAGGGAAAAAATACATAGAGACACTGTGGAGTGAAGAAAAACCCTCCTTAACGAGTCGCAAAGAGATTATATCGTCCATTAATAACTACAAGAAGACCCACAGAGGAAAGGGTATGGAATTTGCAAATACAATCCTCACAGATCTTACTCAATTTTCTGCTAAACTAGTCGTTCATAAGCGCTATTTCGATGGATTCAAGCAGTTATTTATCACGGCATCTGTAAACAGGATTGGACTCCGAGCAGCACTTCAACGTGTTCACTTTATTAGTCGCGGACACTACAATAAGCTCCGCAAAATGATACCTTTCGGTCGAGGTACATACGATAATATGGTCTAAGTCTTACTTATACCATTTATGAGGAAGGTCAATCAGACCACTCCATTGCAATGGCTCATCTGACCCAAGAATAGTAAAAGCGGGACCACGAAGAAGGGCGTCGATGACTTTATCTTTCGACCCAAAGACCTCAACTACCACGTGGTATTTCCCCGGCTTAAGGTTGAGGGAGTAGTCAATTTGACACTTTTGCATTACCCCGGCATCAACGTTTTTATCATAACGTGAGTTATGTCCTGTAACATGTTCGCCGCTCTCTTTGAAGATATTAACCCCTACGCTTTCGACAGGTTGAATATCACCCCACGATACACTTATAGTCATGCTATCCCCGGAAGCAAAGCTCACCTGTTCTTTTTTCGTAATAGAATTAAATAAATCAACATGTATATTGCTAACTATTTTTTCTTTATCTTTACTTACCTGTGTATCAATTTCAACCTGATTAAGCACACTGTATCTATTGGCAATTTTACGTGGATCACCTACTTCGAGTACTTTACCGTCACTGATAAGCACGGCTCGGTTACAGTACTGCCGTACCGTCTCCATATCATGCGTCACAAGAATGACCGTCTGACCTTCAGCCTTATACTGTTCGAATACATCGAGGCATTTCCTCTGAAACGCCTCGTCGCCAACAGCTAATACTTCATCAAAAATCAAAATATCATTTTTCGCCTTAATAGCAATTGAAAACGCTAAGCGGACCTGCATGCCACTAGAGTAATTCTTAAGCTTCTGCTCCATAAACGGGCCTAGCTCTGCAAAATCTACGATTTCATCGTACATTTCAGCCATTTGCTTTCGATCATACCCGAGCAAAGCACCATTGAGAAAGACGTTGTCGCGTCCAGAGAGCTCTGGGTTAAAACCAACACCAAGTTCAATAAACGGCGTAAGGCCACCGCTTAGTTTTACTTCTCCAGCCGTCGGTGAATATACACCAGCAATGAGCTTTAAAAGCGTGCTTTTACCACTTCCGTTACGCCCTACAATACCGAAGAAGTCACCTTTATTTACTTCAAATGAGACACCATCAAGGACTTTTTGTGTGACTTTATTGTTCTTTTTAACAATATTTACGACGGTTTGCTTAAACGTCGTATTCTTGTGCTGAGGAAGAATAAACTCTTTATGAATATGATTGACCGCAACTGCGACCTGCTTTTTATTCGACATTAGATATCCTCCGCAAAATATTTAGAACGACGTTTGAAATATATTCCGCCAACAAGTGCAAATAGGCCAATGATCACAAACGGTGCAATAATTACAAGAATACTAGTCGTTGTAGACCAAAGTGTAATAGTTGTCGGTGTTGCGATAATGTAGCGTGCATCTTGAATAATTTGCACCATAGGGTTAAGAAAAAACCATTTATGAAATTCGACAGGAACATTCGTAAGTGGGTACAAAATAGCACTTGCGTAAAAACCAGCCTGAAGAAAGATCTCCCAGATATACGTAATATCTCGAAACTTCACATACATTGCAGACAATAAGAACGAAATACCGAGCGCAAAGATAAATAGTTCGATAATGACCGGAATGATTAGAAGCCAGCTAAACGAAGGTGTAATACCGTTAAGAAGAGCGAATATAAAGACTACAATTAAACTAAGACCTAGATTAATAAGAGCGGAGGTGGAACTTGCAAGGACGACGAGATACCTTGGAATACTAATCTTGCGCATGAGATCACCTCTTGCAACTACCGAACTGGCACCAGTCATTGTTGCCTCACTAAAGAAGTTCCAAAGAACGATACCGAGCAAGAGGTAAACTGGATAATGCTCGACATCTTTACCAAGCGGAATAATATAAGTAAAAACAACATACAAAATAGCGAATAAGAATAGTGGCTTCAAGAGCGACCACAAATAACCAAGCACGGAGCCTTGGTATCGAACTTTGAAATCAGTGCTAACCATTTCGCGGAGGATGGCACGATTACGTGAATGTAGGTATTTCATCTTTGAATTATTATATCAGCTTAGCGACTACTGTATACTATTAGTTAGCTATTATGAGCAAAAATCGTATTATTCTCATTCGAAATGCCAAAAGCTATGACTTTGGCGGCGGCGAACGCTTTCCGGTTTTTCTCGCTGACATTTTACGCAGGAATAACTACGATCCTCTACTCATATCTCGTTCACCAAAGCTACTCGCATTTGCAAAAGATCACTCACTAAATACAATCCGGGGAATCTGGTGGTCTCATCAAAATTGGAGCGGCAAAAATGCACTCCTATTCCCTATTTATCTTGTATGGCAGATTATTCTGTTCATTTGGTATGTCGCAGTTTTTATTCATCACAATCCATCGGCTATACATATTCAAAGCAAGGATGATTTTATCGCAGCAACTTTTGCCGGCCGGCTACTCGGAAAGCGTGTCATTTGGACTGACCATGCGGATCTTAAGCATGTTTGGAAAAACATACGGGTTTGGTATAAAAACCCCATAGGTAAGCTTGTGTACATTAGCGCTCAATTCGCACATACAATCACTGTAGTAAGTAAAAGCGAGCAACGACTCGTCAGTGACAATCTGCCTACGCCAAGCAAGGTCTTACGGAAGATAGTCGTGGTATACAACGGTGTATCTGACGTAGCCGCAGACTATCCCTCACCCGAATCCACAGATGAAAACTCCATAACTTTCACTGTTGCAAGCCGACTTGTCAGTGACAAAGGCATAGCGGAAGTAATCGACGCCTTTACAAAATTATCTAAGCATCAGCCGAAACTTAAACTCAACTTACTCGGCGATGGCCCAGAGTCGAGTAAATTTAAACAACAAGCTAATAACCATCCTAAAATCAACTTCCTCGGCTATCAAAAAAACCCACTCTTTCATCTGTCTACTTCAGATATATTTGTTCACCCAACCTACCACGAAGGATTTAGCGTCGCATTAGTCGAAGCAAGCATGCTTAGTCTTCCAATAATCGCAACGTCAGTCGGTGGAAACGTCGAGATAATAAAGGAAGGTATCACTGGCCTTCTCGTGCCAGCAAAAGACACGGACGCACTCTATGACGCAATGAAACGTCTTGCTGATGATCCAGCACTCCGCAAGAGCCTAGGACTAGCCACTCGCAACCAGTACGAAGAACGTTTTAACTTTGACGCAATCGTCACTCAAGAATTCATCCCACTCTATAAAGGAGAGATCGCATGAAAATAAGAATCGAACTTGGTAGTCTTACCGCACAGTCTCAATCTGGCGTGGCAAACTACACAAGACTCCTCGCTGAAGCACTCGACCGACATAATGACACGACTGTTTTTGGTTCATACTTCAACTTTCTTGATCGACACATTACTCCACGCGTATCTTTAAAACAACCTCTCGAAAAAAGTACGATCATTCCACTTCGTGTCTACACAAAGCTACAAAGCTACAATGTTGCACCAGCTTTTGACCTCTTCTCGCCCCGTGTTGATGTAACAATCTTTCCAAACTTCGCAACCTGGCCGACAGCTAAGTCCAGCCTTCGCGGCACAACCATCCATGATCTTACGTATCTTTACTACCCCGAATTAGTTGAGGTAAAGAACCTTGAGCACCTACGGCGCGTCGTTCCGCGCTCAATCAAACAGGCTGACTTTATTATCACTGTCTCCGAGGCTGTAAAAGCCGAGCTTGTAAAAGAATTTAATCTTTCTTCAAATAAATGTATTGTCACCCACATTCCGCCCGATCCCTCATACTTCAAAAAAAATACCAATGAAATACATAGTAAATATAAAATCCCAACCAAGAAGTACCTTTACTTCATCGGCAATCTTGAACCCCGCAAGAACTTACCTGTGCTTATTGAAGCATATCGTCAGCTACCTCAAGAAATGAAGGATGAATATAGTCTCGTGCTTGGCGGTGGCAATGGCTGGAAAACTGAGAAAAGCAGAGAATGTATCCAGGCAGCCCAAGATGCCGGCGAAAATGTTATCCATATTGGATTTGTCGACACCGAAGATACTGGCGCACTTTACCAAAATGCGAGCTTGTTTATCATGCCATCCCTCTATGAAGGCTTTGGCATGCCTATTCTCGAGGCGTTCGCGAGCAAAATACCCGTTGTCGCGTCTGATATTCCAGTCCTTCGTGAAGTTGCGGGTGAGGGCGCACTATACGCTCATACTGATCACCCAGAGGAATTCGCTAAAGCCATGCAAGAAGTTTTAACATCTCAAAAACTAAAAGAAAAGCTTATTGCAAATGGCAGTAAGCAACTCAAAACATTCTCATGGGAAAAGAATGCTCAGACGATCGTCGATAAAGTACAGTCATTGCATAAGGTAACTACTAAAATCTAGGTTTTTATATAATGAAGTTACTCGAATATGAAGCAAAGACTCTTCTCAAACAGGCAGACATTTCCGTGCCGACATCTGTAGTTATTACAAAAAATACGATTCCAAAAGTAAATTTGCCTGCAGTTTTAAAATCACAAGTCCCCACTGGTGGGCGCGGCAAGCTGGGTGGCATAAAACTAGTTGAATCGGCCATTGAACTTAATAGCGTGATTAACACATTATTCAAATTACCTATTAAAGGATACCTGCCATCGACATTGCTCGCTGAAGAGAGATTAGACATACAGCATGAGTACTACCTTTCGCTCACAATCAACCGCTCTCTCGGCTACATTGAACTTATTGCTCATAAAAACGGCGGTGTGGAAGTGGAAGAAAACAATGCAGCGGACTTCTTGCGCCTGGAGCTTACCAGTAAAAACAGCAGTGGTGTCGGCGAGCAGTTGGCCGAGCATCTTGCGAGAGAAGATCAAAGCTTCGTTCTGCAAGATATGGTTGAGCGACTATATAATTGTTTCATCAAAAACGATGCGACTCTTATCGAAATCAACCCCCTTGTCTATACTAAAGAGGGTAAAATTATCTGTGGCGATGCAAAGATTGAGCTGGATGATGCCGCAGCCTTTCGACACCTTGACTGGCAGTTTGAAGAGAAACTCCAAGAAGCAAACTTTGTAACACTGAACGAAATGGGCAGTGTCGCAACCATCGCCAACGGAGCCGGCCTTGCCATGGCAACCGTAGACGCCGTGTCTAACCATAGCCTAGTGCCCGCTAACTTCCTCGATATTGGCGGAGGCGCCTCGACAGCAAGTGTGCTCGCGGCGTTTGAACGCATTCTTTTATATCCAAACATCAATGCGATTGTTATCAATATATTCGCTGGCATTACGCGCTGTGACGAAATTGCAAATGCTATCATTGCGGCCAAAAAAGAAATTCCACGCCTGCCTCCACTGTACATCCGGCTTGCTGGCACAAACTACGAAGCAGCGACCGAACTTCTTCGCCAAGAAAATATCCCCCTCTTCTCTTCGCTTGAAGAAAGTTTAAGTGCAGTCACAAAGGAGCGCGCATCGTGAGTCCTGAAATATTCACCACTCAAAATGTTATTGTCCAAGGTATTACTGGTACGCACGGCTCGTTTCACACCCTAGCAATGAAACAAAGCGGTACAAACATTATTGCTGGCACATCTCCGACCAAAGCGGGCACGGATATCGAGGATATTCCCGTGTACGCCAGTATTGCAGACATTAAACAACACCATACAATTGATGTTAGTATCATTTTTGTTCCAGCGCCGTACACCAAAGCAGCTATCCTAGAGGCTATTAATGCCGATGTACCGCTCATTGTGTGTATCACCGAAGGTATGCCCGTTCATGATATGTTGTATATAAAACAATATATAAAAGAGAAGTCAAGCCAGCTCATTGGCCCAAACTGCCCTGGCATCCTCCTACCCGGTAGTGGTACTCTAGGGATTATCCCTGCTAGTATGGGGCTCCTTGGCTCAGCTGGTGTTGTTAGCCGATCTGGCACCCTCACCTATGAAACCGTTTCAGGTCTATCTGCCAGAGGCATTGGGCAGCGATACGTTATCGGCATTGGCGGCGATCCGATTCGAGGAACCGGCTTTATCGAATGCCTTGAGCTATTTGAAAAAGATCCATTAGTCGAGCAAATCATCTTAATTGGTGAGATTGGCGGCAATGACGAACAGCTAGCAGCGGAATATATCCGTACTCATATTACAAAGTCAGTTTATGCCTATATCGCCGGCCATCACGCTCCAGCGGGCGTGCAATTGGGTCATGCTGGCGCAATCCTGGGAAGTAAAGATGAATCAGCACAAGCAAAATCCCATGCCCTCACTAGAGCAGGTGTCGTCGTCAGTTCGAGCATCTCTCGCCTGGTTGCTTCGGTAAAATGATATAATCATACCAGATGAAAACAATTACCATTCTTATCCCTGCATATAATGAACAGGAAGTTCTCACCCCTCTTCTAGAGCGCCTCGGCAAGCTCGCCCACGACAACTCACGCTATGCGTTTGAATTCTTATTCATAAATGACGGCAGCCGCGACAAAACGCTGGAAGTCATTAAAGACTATGCCACAAAAGACAAGCGCATTAGTTATATCAACTTATCGCGTAATTTTGGTAAAGAAATAGCCATGATTGCCGGCCTCGATAATGTAAAAAGTGATGCTGTTGTCATTATTGACGCCGATCTTCAAGATCCACCAGAATTGATCCCTAAAATGATCGAACTTTGGGAGCAAGGCTACGACGATGTGTATGCTCGCCGCAAAAGTCGCGCAGGTGAAACGTGGTTTAAAAAGGCTACTTCTGAGCTGTTTTATAAACTACTACAAAAATCAACTAGCATTCCTATTCAGCGCGACACTGGTGACTTCCGCCTACTCGACAAGCGCTGCGTCGAGGCACTCATACAATTTCGCGAATCACAGCGCTACACCAAAGGCATGTTTAGCTGGATTGGATACAAAAAGAAAGAGATTGAGTACGACCGCGACCCACGTGCGGCTGGTGAAACGAAGTGGAACTACTTCAAACTTATCAATCTGGCTATTGACGGCATTACTTCATTTACGACCGCGCCTCTACGTATCTCGTCAGTTCTTGGCATCCTCGTATCGCTTGCTGCTTTTGTCTATATCATTTACCTTGTGGTTCGTACGATCGCCCAGGGTACTGACCTAGCGGGCTATCCATCGATGATGGCCGTTATCCTCTTTCTAGGCGGCGTGCAGCTTCTATCGCTCGGCGTTATTGGCGAATATATCGGACGAATCTTTAACGAGAGCAAGCAGCGTCCCCTCTATTTTATTGAAGAATATCACCAGCACGGCCATAAGAAATAACCTATGAAAGACCTTCTCGCACAGCACGCTGAAAAGTTTCGCTTTGCCCTTGTCGGTGGATTCAATACTGCGCTTGATTTTGGTATTCTATTTGGCTTAACTGCACTTGGTATCGATAAAATTGCCGCAAATTACGCCTCGACATCGATTTCGTTCATCTTTAGTTTCTTCGCCAATAAAACATTTACATTCAAAGCAAAAAGCGGCAACGCAAAGCGTGAGTTTACTAGCTTTATTATCGTCACCTTAATTGGACTATGGGTGCTACAACCTCTTGTGATTGCACTTGTCACCCAGCTACTGACAACTACAAACCTCAATGACACAACAACCCTCCTGATCGCAAAGCTACTCGCAACCATCGTCTCACTTGTCTGGAATTACATCCTTTATTCACGAGTAGTCTTTAAAAAGCACTAACTGGAGTTTCAGGCATGACGATGAGAGTAACACCTCGAAAGATTCGCTTCAGCCTTGTTAGCAGCTCAGCTACTGCGCTCGATTTTACACTTTTGCTCATTTTAACTTCTTGCGGACTCTCAACGATCGCCGCTAACTATATATCCTCATCCATATCATTTGTTTTTAGCTTTTTTGCCAATAAGAAGTTTACATTTCGGACCCCAAACCATCATATTCCACGCGAAGCCGTGCTCTTTATTGTCATTACCCTATTTGGTATTTGGGTTATTCAACCGCTCATTATTTGGCCTGTCGAAAATTCACTTCATCCGTTCGATATGCCCGGCTGGCTACTCGTAACAATGGCCAAACTAGTCGCCTCGTTAGCCACCTTCTTCTGGAATTATTTCTTTTATACTCGGTTAGTATTTAAGAAAAAGACATAAAAAATACCGAATCACATCGGTATTTTTTATGTCTGCTTTTACTATTATGAGCTTTTTTGAGCAATAATAATCCGACGATCTCGGCCTTCACCCTCGGAGAATGTACGAACATCATCGTATTCACTAGCAACATGGTGCACGATGCGACGATCGGCGGCACTAAGGTCACCCACAAACGAATCACCTGTCCGTCGAACTTCTTCGATCCATTCGCGGGCTTGCTTGGCTACTTTCTCAGCGCGGATCTTCTTGTAATCGGCAATATCGATATTGACGCGCATCACCCCTGCCTCTTTATTACGAAGAGTGGTTGATACCAAAAATTGCAAGCTACGAAGCGTCTCGGCATTGCGACCAATAAGTAGGCTGTTATATTCACTCGTAGGCACAGTCAACTCGATAACATCCTCATCGCAGCTAGCTTCTACCGCCAAGTTAACACCGAAAAACGAAAGGAGATCTTCAAGATATTTCTTCGCGTATTCAACAGAAGCTTGCTTGTCCATAATTATTTCCTTGTATCTTTCGCCTTAATACGCGTAACATTCGTTTTAGTAGCCGCCTTTGGCGATGGCGTTGTTTTTGCTTCTATGGCCTGTTTTGCACGAGCCTTGGCAGTTGCTTTTTTAGCAGGTGTCGTGGCGACTTCATCGGCGAGCTCTTCAAGCTCCTCTTCATCCTTTTTCAAAAGGAAGTGCTGTTGAATCACCGCAACAACATTCGATGTTGCATAGTAAAGAGCCAACGCGCCCGGTACGGTGACCATGATAAAGAACATGATGAATGGCAGGACTTTCATCATCTTACCCATAACGATAGCGTTCATCTCTGCTTGATCGGCCTGCTTACCCTCGGCAGCCTCGGCCATAATATCGCGAAGACGTTTCTTGCTTGGGTCGTGTGGCATCGTCTGCTTGCTCATAATGTACTGCGTAATTGCCGCGATGGCAGCAAGTAAGATAAGCGGGATACTAACTGTGCCGTCACTGAAAGCTGTTTTCGTAAGGTCTATAAAGCCAAGAAACTTTTCGTTAAACGAGGCGGGATTGGCAATAATAGATTGGATTGGTGCCAACTTCTCCATGAAATCGTAGGTATACTTTCCAATATCCGTTCGGTGATTGGTGAAAATCTGAATCACCTGGAAAAGTGCGATGAAAATAGGCAGCTGAATAAGCAGGATACCGATTGAACGGAATGGATTGACACCGTGCTTCTTATAAAGCTCCATCATCTGCATGCTCTCAAGCTGCTTGTTACCCTTAGTGCGCTTCTTGATACGTACGAGCTCTGGCTGGAGCTTGCGCATTGCTTTTGTCTGATGAAGCATGCTCTTCGTCAGTGGGAAAAGTGCAAAACGCACGATGATCGTAAAGATAATCAGACTGACACCAAAATCACCACCCGGGATTAAAGAATAGATGCCGATCAGCAAGTTAAAGATTGGCTGCACAACAATAATGTCAAAAATATTCACGTTTTACCTCTTAATAGAAACCTATATTTAGACTTTATTATACCAGATTTTAGCTATTTTTCGTAGATATCAGCTTGTTCGAATAGCTGCCGAATGAGCATTGTTAGTTCATCCGATGGCATAGATTCAACTTCACTATTAAATATCATAAGGGCCATATCGTGGGCTGGTCGAAGCTTCGGCAGCTCCAAGCGAATTACTTCATAGACTCGTCGGCGTACACGATTGCGACGCACGGCACTCTTTAATACCTTTTTGCTGATCACAACAGCAAAGCGTGAATGACCACGATGTGGATTAACAATATATTTGAGCGTCATCAAACGAGAGCGGATTGCTTCGCCGTTCTTATACACATACCTCAGGCTTCCATGGCCATGAAAACGATGGTGAATTGTCAACATATGTACTTATTGTAACACTAGGAGATGAGCGAAAAGCTTACCATGTAAACTTTTCCGAATCGACGACGCGTTATATCGGCACCACCGTGTCTATATACTTAAAAACAGCTACTTCGTATGAAGTAGCTGTTTTTATTGTCTTATGTCTTTATTTAGACAGTAAGTTGAGCGCGGCCTTTAATACGGCGTCGCTTGATCACTGCGCGGCCAGCTTTGGTCGCAATGCGAGCGCGAAAGCCGTGTGTGCGGGCGCGGTGACGAGTGTGTGGTTGGTGTGTTCGCTTTGGCATATCTGTACTATTCTAGCCTTTATTGTCTATTTACACAAGCGTAAGTACTTGCCTGAGCCGCCATGACGTTATGTAGTATACAAAACTTTTCCCCACTATCCACTCACTTATCCACATATTAACAGAGGTGGAAATGAATTGTGGATAAATGACACCCCTATACAACGTAGGTTTCTCCCCCTTCTAGCGGTTGTGGAAAACTTTTTTATATCGTATAGTTGAGCATAGAAATAATGTGAGTTGGCCAGAGCGTCGACAGGGGGATTTTTCCGTATGGATCATGCGTTATGGCAAAGTGTTTTGGGCGAGATTGAGCTCTCGGTTTCGCACGCTGCCTTTACGACGTGGTTTAAGAATACGGAGCTTATCGACAACACTGGCTCACATATCACTATTGCCGTACCAAACATCTTTGCTCAGCGTCAGTTTGAAGTAAAGTTCAACTCACAGATCCGCTCTATCTTAGAAAAGAACGGTGTAAAGCCAGAGAAAATCACTTATAAAGTCCGAACCGCTGGTAAACGAACGGCTGTTAACCGCGAGACGACATCGACTAATAAAACCGCTACGAGCGATGCTGTCGAAGAACTTGTCAGTCGCCCACGAGGATCAAGCTCGACACCCCTTACCACTTCACCACTAAACGCTGGCGGACTCAATCCCCGTTACCGCTTTTCGAACTTCGTTGTCGGCTCGAGTAACGATCTTGCCTACACTGCCTGCCAAGCAGTCGCAAGCAACCCTGGCACCAAGTACAACCCCCTCTTCCTGTATGGCGGTGTCGGACTTGGTAAAACACACCTTATGCAAGCTGTTGGTAATGAAATTATCGCCAAACAACCAGATGCTCGGATTTTGTATGTCAGTTCTGAAACCTTCGTTAAAGAGTTCCTTGAAAGCATCCGCTTCAAGAAAAAAGGCTTTTCAGATAAATACCGTAATGTTGATGTACTGATCGTAGATGACCTGCAGTTTATTGCCGGTAAAGAGAAGACTCAAGAAGAATTCTTCCATACCTTTAACGATCTTCATCAGAATAATAAGCAGATCATCATTAGTAGCGATAAGCCACCAAAGAGCATCCCTACTCTTACTGAGCGTCTCCGTAGTCGTTTCGAGATGGGTATGGCAATTGACATTCAAATGCCTGATTTTGAAACACGCTGTGTGATCATCGAAACTAAAGCATCCCTTTCTGGTGTTGAGTTAAGCCGTGAAACGGTTGAATACCTTGCCAATAACATCAAGACGAACATCCGTGAACTTGAGGGTGCGCTTAATCAGCTTCTTGCCTACGCCGAAATGCGCGGCGTCGAACCTGATGTATCAACCGCCGAAGGTCTTATTGGTAACGTACGCCAATCTCGCCCCCAGCACCTAACACCAAAACAAATCATCGATAAGACAGCTAAGCATTTCCAACTTAATGTCGATGAAGTCTGCAGCGCTAAGCGCGACAAACATATCGTAGTACCACGCCAGATTGCTATGTACCTGCTTCGAAGCGAATTGCACCTTAGCTTCCCAAAGATCGCTGGCGAACTTGGGCGTAAAGACCACACTACAGCGATTCATTCTGTTGAAAAAATCGAGAAGGCTATTAAACTCGACTATCTTATCCGTACACAAGTAGCAGAGATTCGGGAGAAACTCTATGCCTAATCGTACGCCTTATACTTGTGTAAAACCTGCGCATAACCTGCGAAAAGCCCCTGGTATAACCAGTGCACAGCAGTCCACAGGCATTCGCACGAGCACGATACAGACGTCTCGGGTATGGGTACAACCACAGTTTGTCCGCATATTTGTACAAAACTTATCCGCTGCGTTATCCACACCAATATACTACTCCTCACCTCTTATGAATACATTTTTTACCCAGTTTCCACAGCACCTATTATTACAACCACTAAAGGAAAATTAAAAGAAAGGTAATAACAATAATGGAACTCACTGTTACCCAAGAAAACCTATCGAAAGCACTGAGTGCAGTTGGCCGAGTAGCTAGTAGTAAAACTCAGTTACCTATTCTGAGTAATATCCTACTTCGGACTGATAGTAACCGATTACTTGTAGCAGCAACTAATCTTGAGATCGCTACAACTCAACATATTGGCGCTAAAATTGCCAAGCCAGGAGCAATTACCGTTCCTGCTCGGCTCGTAAGCGAATTTATCTCTAGTCTCCCCAAAGGAGCGATAGAACTAAAGGTTGAGAATGACCATCTACATATTAAAGCTGGTAGCTACAGCTCCACTATCAACGGTGTGGTTGCCGATGACTTCCCTGAGCTGCCAACCATCGACGAGACATCATCAATTCAGTACAGTATTAAGTCTGAAGATTTTAAGCAAGCTATTAGTCAGACGATTATCACAAGCAGTAACGATGCAACCCGCCCTGTTTTAACGGGCGTATACTGGCATTCGCACGAAGGATTCCTGTATCTTGCGGCTACTGATGGCTATCGCCTTAGCGAACGTCGACTAGTGGAAACGACGAGTGATGTGTCGGCTATCGTACCTACTACAAGCCTCCAGGAAGTGCTTCGTACGGTTGGTGATGACGTGGATGAAGTAGAGATTTTATTTGATGAAACGCAGGTGCGTTTTCGTGCCGGTGAAGCCGAGATCACTAGCCGTTTGATCGATGGTAACTTCCCCGACTACCGTCAACTTATTCCCGCTAGCTCAGATACGTCAATTACGCTCGCAAAGTCAGACTTTGTTCGTATTACGAAGATTGCCGGCTTGTTCGCCCGTGAATCTGGCGGAAGTGTCACGCTAACAGCCGATAGCGAAAAGAAGACGATGTCAATTCACTCTATCGCCTCACAGCTTGGTGAGAATACCTCGGAATCGCCAGCCGAAGTAACTGGCGATGGTCAGGTGACGCTTAATTCTCGCTATCTTAGCGAAGCACTTGGTGTTGTTGATGGCGATACAGTAACCTTCCGATTTAGTGGAAAACTTGCCCCATGTGTACTAACGGCTGTTGAAAAAGATGTGCAATACTTGCACATTATCATGCCGTTAAAGAGCTAGGTTAACAGACGTGGCACACATTATCTCTCTTCGGGTTCAGAATATTCGTACTCATGAACAGTTTTTACTTGATGTGTCGCCTAAAGTAACGCTTATTACTGGTCAGAATGGTAGCGGGAAGACATCACTGATCGAGGCGGTGTATATTGCGCTTCAGGGCTCTTCGTTTAAAGGCTCCGACAATGATGTACTGCGAACCGATCAGCCCTGGTGGCGTATTGATATTGGATTTGACGATAGCTCGACCCGGACGGTAAAGTTTGACTCAACGCGCCAGACTGGGCGAAAACAATTTGTTATTGATGATAAAACGAGCTACCGGCTTGGGACGAAGTATAAGTATCCTGTTGTATTATTCGAGCCAGACGATCTTCGGCTCCTGCACGGCTCGCCAACTCGTCGTCGTCAGTTTATTGACCGTCTTATTAGCCAGTTAGATCCGCTCTACGGGCCGGCACTTCGCAAATACGAACGAGCACTCAAGCAGCGAAATAATCTGCTTAAAAAAGCTCATACGACCCACGATGAGTTGTTTGTATGGAATATCGCACTAAGTGAGTACGGCGCCTACATTATTGAGCAGCGTATTCGCTTTATCGAAGAGATTAATAGTCATCTAAATGACGCCTATAATGATATTGCACAGTCCAAAGATACGGTGACGGTGCATTATTCACACACGGCGATTGGATCGGTTAAACAAAAACTCTTGGCCGAACTTCATAGTCATAGCGAACGGGATAAGATCCTTGGCTATACCAGCAGCGGCCCGCATCGCCATGATGTGATATTTCGTTATAATGATACACCCGCCCTATCGGTTGCGTCGCGGGGTGAAGTGCGAAGTATCGTGTTGGCACTTAAGTTTTTAGAAGTTGATATCATTGAGAAAATCACCGGTATTAAACCAATTGTACTGTTAGACGATGTGTTTAGTGAGCTGGATCAGCAGCGACAACGCGCACTTATGACATCTGTAGATGGCAGTCAGCTAATCATCGCTACAGTGAGTGACATTAGTGATGTTAATGCTAAGACTGTAGTGCTGTAGACTTCTCACTACTCGTTGTTATTTGGAAGTACGGTACTGTATTGTATGAGAAAGAGATCGGGATAATATAGAGCGTAGTCGCTAAGATTAAATCCATTTGACGCAATATATGCTTCGGCATCGGTTTTTATTGCTAGTAGTCTTGCTTGATATTGTTCGGTTGATTCACCTCTGTTTTGCTCGATAAGAGGAGTGACTACAAGGAGAAACTTTTCTTTTTCGTGGCTAGGTAGCGTGTATTCTATTTTATAGCTACTTGTGACATATGGAAGAATTTTTGTTATTGGGTATGTCTCGTATTGAGGATTTGTTTTTGCAAGTTGTCGATCTTTTTCTTCTTTGGACAATTTATCGTACGGGATATATACAGCTTTGAAGGTATGGTTCGTTTTATGAATTGAATTAGAGTTATTCAATCTAACATTTTCTATAGATATAGTGTAGCGGCCGTTCTCTTTGAATGCCTCGCTAGGTTTAAAAAAGACTGCATCTCCCTCTACACTAAATTCACCCTTTACTTCTGGTTTTATTGAAAACTTTATCTCGCTTGTATTAACAGGTGTATCACTTACCTTGAGAGTGATGAGGGTTGAGCTCATCGCGACATCTCCTTTGGGCATCTGGTCAACTACGCGAAAGCCGGTATTTCTAATAAAGACAAAGGCGCTCAAGCCGACAATAGCCAGCAGGAGTAAAGATATGATTAGTCGTCTTTTGTGGAGCATATTATTTCATCCTTCCAAATGCATGAATACTTGGATTACTGCGGTAATTGTTAAATTCACGTGTTATAACTGAGTCGTTTATATTACCCTCGATGGTCGTGATCTTTTCCCCTTCTACGGTATATACGAGTCCAGTATGAGACCGCGGACCGGTTTCATTGAATATGATAACATCACCTGGCTTAGGGGTTTGCGAGGTATCATCTTTTAAGAAATGCACTTGCTTTGACGATAGATAATCATCCAGTCCGAACACACCTGGTATTCTCCATCCTCCGCTTTCGCCGCCCGTGAAGGGCGTACCGGCTTCCTTGTAGACCCAGCTGACGAAATCGGCACACCATGCTTCCGTATGGTTGTCGGTGTAAATGCCGCACTGACCTGCGGTCGTAACCATACAGCCCTTTGTGCCCTTATCAAGCTCACGCTTTGCTATTTCAATAATTGTTCCACCAGAAGCTCCTCCGTCACAGCTTGAGCTACTTGCGCTACCGCCTCCAAGTGCGACATATAGTGTGAATAAACCAACCTGGTTGTTGGCTGGATACTCGATTGAGCCAAAGTCTCTCTTTACTTGTCCCCACGTATTTGGAGCGGCTTTTTGTGGGTCGCGCTTGTCGTCAAAGAAATTCATAACATATGGCGAGCCGTCGGCATCCATACTAAAACCGAGATTACGTGCTTGTTGTGCGTATATGCCGGCGCGGCCATTGTATGAGAACGCAATATCCTTTATCTTATTTGGATCTGTGCCAGTTGCTGTCAGAGTCGCTGATGCAAGTGCTGGGTCGCCAGGGCGAGTTGCATAATCGGTTTTTAGCTTGTCTGCAAGGTAATTTAGCTGTTCGGTGAAGTTTTCGGGTGAGACCTGTCCGGCTGGATATTTCCCAGCTTCAGCAACAAACTGGAATAGACCCTGTCCGTTTGCGGGATTAATGTCACCATAGGCGGTTTCTCGGTAGTGAATAGCAGCGAGTAGCTGCCACGGGACATCTTTTGCTTTACCTACAGATTCGTAATTCTGTCGGTACTTCTCCGCTCCTTTTGCTGCGGCATTGACGATATCCTTGCTAGATGCTTGGCCGGTATCGGTACTAGTGCTCGTGGCTGAGCATATGGCAGTACTTTTTCCATGAAAATCAATATTATTACCGGCATAGGCACCTTCGCCGATATCGGTTGCTAAAACGGGCTGAGTGGTGATGGTCGACAGTAGCGCTATCGCTACGAAGCAACCATGTAATACTCTACGGCCGATGCACTTCATTAACGACATCCCTGTACACCTGCGGTAAACCTTTGATTATCTGGAATGCTTAGCAAAGTTAATGGGTCAATTGTATTACTCGTACTTGGATAGAGCGGAGGCCGCGCCTTGTTGATTTGCCAGTGAAGGTGGGCTCCAAAGCTGTTACCTGTATTTCCTGACTTTGCAATCTCCTGTCCTTTAGAGACTTTATCGCCTGTTTTAACTAAGACGCTTGCATTGTGGTCATATTCTGTCCACTGGCCATTGCCGTGATCGATAAATACAGCGTTGCCATACCCTCCGCTTCCAAGCCAACCAGCAAACATAACGGTTCCTCCGTCAGATGCGTGCACAGACGTACCTTCTGGTATAGCAATATCGATACCATAATGATTAAGACTATCGACAGGAAGGTAGCATCGTGAGAGTGTGGCAGGCGCCTTTATCGGCCACTCATGACTACCACTAACGCTTCCGTCGCCACTTGATGGTGGAGGGGTAGCTTCGGCCGCTGCTCCAGCTGGCTGTTCCTCGTCCATTGCCATTTGAAGGCTTCTGTCCATTGTATAAGCCCTAAAATACTTGCTCTCTGCTGATTCATACGTATCTTGCATGCACCGCATACCATCCTTTTCAGGATCTTCACCATCAATTTCACCCCAGCCAACGGCTCGGTCTGCGCACTCAGCCTTCCAGTTTGCGTAGCTACGACCAGACACCGGCTCTCCGGCGTCATCAATGAAGTTATTATCGATCATGTAGTTTAGAATTTCGTCAGTATCAAGATTCATCTCCTCATCGGACATCGCATAACGTACGTTGCAAAAGATATCTGCTGATATGCCGAGATTTTGATATCCTGCATCAAGACATTTTGAAAATCGTTCGGGGTTGAACTCTTCGGCTGCTCCTGCCTTTGAAGTCATGTTTGTCAGTGCTGTACTGAAAAATGTAGGCAGCGTCGTAAGCGCACTACTTACATTTGAACTTGACTTTATGAGCGTTGGATTGATGGATCGTGCAAGCGATCCAAGGAAAGAATACTGATTATAGATGTTTAGCGGTTCTTTTTTGGCCGCCTCAACATCAAGAGCTATATATTCATTTTTTACTTGGTCATTCTTGGCTGTATATGCTTTTAAATCGTTCATAGTAGCGGGCTTCATGCCGCGTTTTTGAGCAATACCACCGAGCATACTGCCAGCACCAGCAAACATGGCGTTACCAGCATCAACCCCTTTTGTGTTACCATTTACGACTGTTCCAGCAAGGGTGCTGGCAAGACGAGCCTCTAGTATAGGAAGTACAGCACCAATTGCAAGCGATGCGCCAACGGATACGGCAAGTGACGCACCACCCGAACCAATACCAACAACAATGCCAATTACTCCTGTGGCGAGTCGAGTAAGCGGGTTCTGAACAATCTTGCAGGTATTAGCACCATTCTTGCCTAGTGCGTCATCGATCTGTGCATTAATAGTCGAAAGTGTACCTACGAGGCCACCCCCAACCGTGTACTGCTGGGCACGCGCCGAAAGCGATGGCGCGTCATTGTACATAGCTGTTCGTATGCCTGCTGAGTCAAAGGCATTCTTACCGTAGTCAGGATTAGCAACCATTTTTGCCGTGCCGCCTGGCTCTACCTTGCTTGATTCGTTGTAGATTTCCTTTTCGGTGTCGGTAGCAGTAACAAGGTCCCCGACAAAACTAACCATTTCTGGAGTTAGGGATGGATCCCCTGCTTTTGACCGGTCTGCCGTATTAAAGATGACCATTACAAATGCTATTAATTGTTCTGATCGGATGATTTTGCTTGTTGCTGCTACGGCGCGTGCAGTATTCTTGACGGTACAAGCGGTATCTACGGCACCTGTGATTGATACACCCTTGGCAGCTGATGAAAATATGGATCCGAGGCTATTTACTTCTGGAGTTGAGAGCCGATTCTTTTGTGACTCTGCAGCTGCGGCTAACTTCTTTTCTTCTTCTGTTTGCGGCTCACTGTCACCTTGCGCAAGACTAACCCCTGTTTTTTTAGTAGATTCTTTGACTGTTTTATCAATAGATTCTTTAAATTCCTCGGGAGTCGAACCTGTAAGCCGAGGCCCCTTTCCTTTGGTAAGTAGAGTTGCGACCCTGTCGGATATAGAGGCGGCGCGTGGATTGTATGCTGCGACAAGTGCCTTTCGTACGTGATTGTTTGTAGTCGCGAGGTTTTGAAGCTCGTTGGGATTTTTGATTTCAATAACCCTGCCAGGTTTTCCGTCGCTTCCTGCAGGCTCCGTGAATGTCAATTTCGTAACAGTCTTACCGCCTAGTTTTCTATCTTCACCCTCTATGGTAAATCCGGCTTTTTCGAAGTTTGCTAGCTGTTTTTTCCCAAGACCACTAAATTTGCACCTAATACTAATTGAGTCAGAGCAGATACTAGCGCCCGCCTGGATGCCTTTAATTTTTGCTTTTAGGACGTGCATAGATCTTGCGTCAACGGCTGCTAGTTGATCGTTCAGATCCTCCATGAGCGCTTCTTTGAGCTGAATAATACCAAGCCCCGGTGCGAGCATTATAGAAAAAGCACCACCTCCACCGATAATGAGAGCGATTATAGTCGCCATTGGTCCTTTTTTCTTGAAGAACCCTTTTAGCGTGACCTTTTCTTGCTTTCGGCCAACACCAGGACGATAAAAACCATTATCGACTGGCGGGTCGCCTGCTGCCTCTTGATCTTTTATTGACTGTGAAGTGTTGTTCGGATCGTTTGCAAATGCTTCAAGTTGATCTATTCCGGCATTGGAATAGGAGGTGTTAAATTGTTTTTCCGCATGAAGGTTACCAGGGTTCAATCGTGAATCCTGCTCCTCTTTACTATCCGGAAGTAATCCTGTCGCCATAACTACTGTTTATTATACGCTAGAAAGTTCCATTTGGATTAGCATAGCCGCCAGTTGATACCTGCTCCGTTTGCTGAGGAGGTGCTGTGTTGTTTGCGCCCGGATTAGTCGTGATGAGCTGCTGCTCAGTTTGACTGCCGACAATTTGAATATGCACATGGTTTTGACCTGCGAAAAAGAGACCCTGCCCTACTGGGAAGTTAGCAAGACGCTTTTTCTCTTCCTCGGTCAGCTTGAATACATCCGAGAGTACATCGACGGCACTCGACGATTGCTTCAGGAGAAGCTGCATTGAAGAGTTAGCGACGATTGCACGGCCCATCTTACTCCCCATAAAGTCTTCAACGTCCTGAGTAATGGTTGTAAGGCCGAGAAAATATTTACGCGCGCGTTTTGCGAGACTGAAGAGGAAATTAGCGGAGTCGTCGTACTTCATGAGCTGCCACGCCTCATCAACAATCAGCATGCGCTTTCGTTGATCGGTGCGAACAATATTCCAGATGTGGGAGAGGACGATGTACATCGCTACTGGGCGAAGTTCATCCTCGAGGTCGCGAATATTAAAGACGACCATGTGGTTATTGATATCGATGTTACTCTGCTGCGAGAAGATGCCAGCAAACGTACCTGTGGTGTATTTACGAAGACGCTGTGCCAGCTGCGGGCCGGTACCACCCATATGGAGGAGCGTATCGTAGAGGTCGGAAATGGTTGGCGGCAGTGAGTTGTGTGTGAGAGGATCACTAGTGATGCCAGCGCGAGCGTAGGTGTCGATAAGCGCCTGGTCGAGATCGGCCTCTTCGGCTGGAGTGAGTGCCGACATCGCAACGCCATTGGCAGCAATTTGTGAACCACCGAGCATCAGGCGAAATAGCCCATGGAGTGTGACAAGGTTAGCGCGTAGTGCGTCATCGGCTTCGTCGCTGTCGATAACTCGCGGAAGATCAAACGGATTAATACGCGTATCAGCATTGAGGCTGAGGCGAACATAGCTACCACCTACGGCATCGGAAAGCTTTTGGTATTCGTTTTCTGGGTCGATGATAATCACATCACTTCCGACCATCATTGAACGTAAAGCCTCAAGCTTAACAGTAAAGGACTTACCTGCACCGGATTTCGCGAAAACGATCATGTTGGCGTTTTCAAGTGAGAAGCGATCAAAAATAACGAGGCCATTATTGTGCATATTGATACCGTAGAGCACACCTTTGCCATCAGTTAGATCGGCACTGGTGAATGGGAAGCTGGTGCTAATGGCGCCGGTGTTCATATTGCGACGGATCTGTAGCTGGTCGGTCATTTGCGGCACAGTACTGTTAAGTCCCTGCTCCTGCTGGCTGCTTGCAACCTTGCTGAAGATAAGTTGTTGGCCAAAGATAGTTTCAATCTTATGCTGAACAAAATTAAGCTCATCAAGACTGTCGGCGTAAAGTGTGACATAGAGGCCGTAGCGGAAGAAGCGTTCAGCACCAACCTGGAGTTGGTCACGAAGTTCCTCGGCGTCCTGGATCGCTGCCTCAAGACCTGGATCGCGGGTTCTTCCCTTTTCGCTATTAATAGACATACTCGCTTCGAGCTGTGTCACTTTTTTACGTAAGTTATTGAGGACAACTTGGCTTTCAACCGGGTAAATAAACATGCTAATATCGAGCACTTCATCAATATTAATAATTGAACTCAACCAGCCGGTATAAATCTGACGTGGATAGCCGTACACATAAAGTGTTCGGCCATACTTTGTGCCAAGACGGAAGTGGGATGAATGAATTTCAAGGCTGCTTGGAGCAATGAGGTCACGTAGCGTATTAATACCAGTAAGAAACGCCTGTTCTACCTCGGCTTGTTCGCGTGCACGCTGTTGAGCGGCAATATCAATTGGATCAAGTTTTTTCTTAGCCATTAGAGTGCTCCTCCTGAGAGATTTGGTCGAGGTGCTTCACCTTGTCCTTTTCGTACGAATGTCGTAGTGACATTTTCAAAATTACCAAGCGGTTCACGTACGGCAGTGTCGGGATTATAAACGTTGTAGTAAAGTTCGCCTAGTTCTTTGGTTGTTAGCTGGACACTCTTCACTCCGAGCTGGAAAAGACCGCTCATGACTGAATCGACGCGATTCTTGATCTCATCTTTCGATTTTTCGTATGTCACTTGATCAATTTTTGTTACTGTCTGACCCGGCTTTGCAAAAATTTTACCAAAGAAGCCCTTGCCTGCCTCGACAAGATTTGCTGCATCGCCGCCTGGGAAGTATGGCACTACGATAAAGAAGCTTTTATCCATAATATTTGCCTCTTGGGAGAGGACATCAATAAAGTTAATGTAATCATCCATCAAGACGTTAAGGAGCATGTTGTCTTGGGCTTTTCGAATGCCTACGAGGCGGTCAATGTACGGGCCAATATCAACGCGCTGAGAACGCACGAATATTTGAATCGGGAAATAAAGGGAATTTAAGAAGTTTTGATAGCTAAACTCAACACCCTCTCGTTCGCGGCTACTCATAAGATCAAAGTTGATCGACTGACATGCGACCACGGCCCTAAAGCTACCGTCACTCATGACGGCCATGCCGTCGCGAATTTCTGAAATGAGCAGGCTATTTTGCGTCGTGTTCGTATTACGCTGAGCGGGTGCGGACGCAGTAGCACCACTTGCTTGTGGAGCCGGATTGGCTGTTGGCGGCGTCTGATTGTTTGGCGGCACTTCTTCCCACTCTTTCCTAGATTACGCTGTCGACTAGCGAAGCGAGATAACGACCTCATCTTCAGAAAGTTCTTTTTCTTTCTGTTTGATGCGATTTGCCTCCCGGGCTATTGTCTCAATCGACAAGTCGTGTTGATTTGCAAGGTTTATTATATCAGGTGACACAGGCTTGACGCTAGTGCTTGGTGCAGATGGCGCGGGAGATACTGTTTTAGCTGGAGTTTGTGGCTTTATGGGCTGCTCTGCTAGAGGCCGAATGACTGTTTGACGAATGTCTGCAGGGTAAGGATCGAAGTGGATAGACGTGTCATCGGCGGCTACTTGTGGCGCTTGTGGTGCCGGCATTGCGACAAACGTATCTTCTGCGGGTTGAGCGGGCGCAGCTTGTTGGGCCAGGAATGTATCATAGGGGTTAGTAATCTGTGGAGTGGGAGTTATGGGAACTGCAGCAGGCTCGCTAGGTGCTTGATGCATTCGATCGATCATTTCTTGCCGGCGTCGGTTATCGGCCTCGTCAATCATATGATCAAAATTTTGTGAAACGGGCGCGTTGTTATCGAGAATATCTTCGGTTTGCTGAGCGGCATAGTATGCGTCAACGTTCATAGGGCTATTCGGTGTTGGTGCACCTACGCCGCGCACTGCCCAGCCTTGTGAGTCAACAACGTTAGCGAGGTACGATAGGCGCTGGGATGCCTCGCTTTGCGATAGATCCTTTGTACGTTGCACTTCTACTGTTTTTGGAACAGTAATCTCGATGAGTGAGGTTATGCCGTCCGGCTTCCAGAGTCGCCTGCGCGGCTTAAGATAGAACGACACAATAGCTGCCATGTATATTTCCATGGGCTGATCTTTTCGGAGCGGCAGGGCGAGCGCACCAAACAGTAGAATTACCGGGAGTGGAATAGCAATGAGTGGCAAAAATAGTTGCCCAAGCGCCCACGCCGCCGCAATTGCAAGCGCAACAATGATCAGATAAACAAATTGGCGAAAGCTAAACGGACCGATGAGCTTATCATCCGCCTCAACATCCTGTGGTACTTTATAGACCGCCATACTGCTTATAGTATAACAGGCTTAGATAGCGTATTTATAGCTCGGTTTTTATACGAGCAAGAAGTGGCTCGACATTGTCTGCAACCTTACCTCTAAGTTCCTCGTTTGTCGTGGCGAAGTCGGCGGCTTTTTTGAGGCCTTCAATACCAGACTGGAGCTGTGCGACCAGGTCTGGGTTCATGTATGATGTGTCGGTCTTAAGAGCGGCGTTGAGTATGCTCTGGATAGCATCTTTATCCATCGTGGCAAGTGCTTCGGCTTTAATTTTACCCTTGGCAATATTTTCTTGAATAATACCTACGAGTTTTTCTGGAGACGAGATCGTACCTTTCGCGATTTCATTTATCGTGGCGCCGCCAAGATAGAAGGCCTTGTTGCCAAGTCCTGCTTTTGCGACTGATTCGGATATGGTTGTCCTAAATTCAGCAAGAGTGCCGCCTGAGTTTCCTATAATCTCCTCGACTTGTGGAACGGTTCCGGTCATAATTTGATCTTCAATAACAGCTTCACGTGTAAAGGTATTTTCCGCCGTAAGGGTGCGTACAACGGTGCCATTTTTGTCTTTCAATTCAACCATGTTGCCCATCGCATGTTCTTGTCTTTGTTCTGAAGATAGATTGAAGTGTTTGACGATTTGTCGAGCCTCTTCGACAGAGGTTCCATAGTCTTTGCGCATAGTGGTAACAGCTGAAGCTAATGCTGAGTCTGCACCCAATGCTCCTGCGATACCTCCTGCCCGTTTTTGCATCTCTTCACTTGCGATCATTGATTCAGCAAACTCTGTATTCAGGGTGCGTTTTGCATTTTGAGTGCGAAGGCTTTCAATAGCAAGATCACGAACTGTGGTATCGGCTCTATTCATTAGTTCAGACATGGTTCGTGTCTGAGGACCTTCAATGCCCTGAGTATGCATCGGGTACGCGCCCGCTTTAAATTCTTCATAGCGAGAATCATGCTTAGATTTACCAAGTGCAGCTTCATCGGTAAGAACACGAAGCTTCAAGTCTTGTTCTAGGGCATGCTTATCTATTTCAACATGTGCATTCCACTTAACTTCCAATTCTTTCTCGATAATGTGCTTCGCTTCTTCTATATGACGGCGCTGCATATCTAACTCTTCATGTCCTGAAGTGGCGTTGTAGCGATTGTCTGACATAGCGCCGTAATTGGCAGTTCTTTCCGCGAGGCGTCGTTTACGATTATCAAGTGTACGTGCTCCATTTCGAAGAAAATTATGTCGTCGCAGATGCTCCCCGTCTCCGAGGCCACGTTGTTTATGCATCTCTGCTTGATCGCCTGCCCATTTACGCGTGCGGTCAACCAGGCCTTTGCCAGGGTTGTTAACGATACCGGCAATGCGATTAAGGAAGCCGCCACTAAGTCTCATGAGAAGTGGTGCAATCGCAAGAGGAGCAACTTGAACGGCAAGTCCGAGGATTATGAGATTAATTGATGTGGCATTCTGAATAATAACTGCCCCGGCTAGCTGTGCACCACCAAACACCATTGAGAACGCTGGGAAGAAGATCATCATAGTCATGAATAAATCTTTCCATTTTTCAAACCACTTCTCTGTTCCTGGGAGAAGGTAGGCTACGAAAGCTAGCGGTGAGATGATGATAAGAATAACAATGATAGCCTGACGGGCGGCAAGGATAAGCAGTACGACAAGTATTGTGATCAATGCACCTACAAGGATCGGGAGTAAGAGGAAGATAGCGGCTGCGGCCGTACCGCCCGTTGCTGCTAGTGCTGCAGCCCCACCTGCGCCGAGTGCGAGAACGGTTGCTCCTCCTGACAAAACAAAGCCCGTTACGCTTGCCCAATTACCCATGCTGCTACCCCAGGTGTTGCCATGAATGCCGAATAAATCCTCTCGGATCTGAATAAAAATGTGCTGCAACGAATATCCAAGGATGTTAGTTATGTCAACCGCAGCTGCACAGATGTAATATGAAATATTTACGAGTATAGCGGCAATAATGACGCGTGGAAGTAGCTTTTTTATACCATAATTACTCACACCTGTAGAGGTGAGTTGAGAATAGATAATAACCAAGAATCCAATAATAAAGACGATATTCGCAAAGCTGCGCATAACATCCCAGGCTTTGTACAGATCACCACTTTGATCCGAAGTTCTAATGGGCTGTACGGCAACAAAACCAGTTAATAAATTGAATACATTATCCATACCGTCAGCGAGGAATGACGATAGATTACAGACAATCCATCCAATTCCTTCGACTGTACAGCTTTCGGCTTGATTATTTGCACTAGAGCTGTCGATAGATATTGTTTCTATAGATGATTTGTTTGTATATGTATTCGGTGGTGTGTAATTATAGCTCACTGCTTTGGCAGATGTACTGGTCTTGGGATCGTTGCCTGGCTCAAAGTAGATAAGAAAGGCCTTCTGAGGGCCGTCCGCTGGATTGGTCGAGTAGCCATATACTTTAGAGCCGGTAGGAATACCAGTGCTGTCACCTTGCTTCGCATCGGCCATGGCGTTGTATTGATTGCTTTCGTAGCTAAGGTTGCCACCATTCCATGCCGCATCAGCGGCAAAAGCGGTCGGTGCGGTGGCAAAAATGTATGCAAAAACAGTCACAATCAGTGCTGCGACAAAAGAAAGTAGTTTCCGCATCGATAATCTACCGAGCGGATTTGCCATTTGCAGATCCCACATATCCCTGCTAGTTTACCATTTTATAGATGAAAAGTCAAACCATGAAAGACTGGTAGTGTCTTTAATTGATTACCTAAAATCAAAAGCAGGTTCTAGGAGACTTAACTACGTTATTTTTGAGGATAAAAAGCCAACTTAAGTAGTTGCTCTTGATGCAAACTCTGCAATAACCCTATAGGTATCGTCATTTGTCTTGGCTCGAGCACTTGGTGTAGTTGTGACTTTAAGGCTTGTTTGATTAATCTTCTCTATGTTCTCAGGGGCAAGGGTCGTTAGACCATCTTTTATCGCTACAAGAGATGATTTTTCTTGGCCTGCCATATTGTCTACAGAAAGGTCAACGGCTTTTTTGGCAGCTGAGCGTTGCAAGGCGACCTTAAAGTCATCTTCTGTCTTGAGCTCACCTCCTGCAATTTGAGCCATTAACTTCTCGTCAGTGAGGCCAACCTGCTTGCCTTTAGCGGTTGCATAATTCTGTTGCATAAGAGTAACTGCAAGCTTTTGCATTTTTTCATCTCCTGAGGTAGCAAGTGTCATTATGGCGCTGTCCATTTCTCTTCCTTGTGACATCATCATTGAAGCAGCCGCCTTACGTGTCGCCGCAGTTACCTTTACTGCAGTTCCGTTCATACCCATGACAGTATCGCCTTCTTTTCCACTTAGGATGCCTTTTAGGCCATTTCCGTCAACCTGAGCATTTGTTAAGAGTACATGGCCCGCCTTTAGCTCTTTTGCTTCAATTTCATCGACAGCTGAGGCGCCTCTTGCCGATGCTTGCGTAATGGCTTCGATATCAGTAGTTCCTGCCATTTTGATAGCAAATTTACCATTGGCAGGATTCCCATCTCCCCCTGGATTCAGCTGATTTCCAACGTATTCAACTCCTGCTTCTCTTGCTCTACTCTCAGCTGATGAGTAGATAGAGTCTCTTTCTGTCTTTCTCCGTGCACTTCGCACAAACATACTTGGTTTTTTGCCGTCATATTTTAAGTTTCTAGCATTGGCATCATTCGATCTGTAGCCAGCATAAGCTTCTGCTCGTTTGCGCAAACTGTCAAACGGTCCTTTGTTTGGATTGTTAATAATACCGCCGAATCGATTCAGTAGTCCACCTGCAGTCTTCATGATAATAGGCACTAGGAAGAATGGAATGACCTGAACGGCAAGTGAGAGGATGTATATAAGAGGGTTATTTGTGCCTGCTCGGATTACTGCTGCTGCAAGTTGTGAGCCACCAAATATAACTGAAATAATTGGGAACATAAGAAGTAATGTTATGAAGAGTTTACGCCATTTATGAAACCAATCCTCGGTATTTGGTAGAAGATAAGCAACAAATGCGAGAGGTGATATGACGATCAGTATGATAATAATTGCTTGTCGGGCAGCGAGTACGAGCACAACCGTGAGAACTGCAAATAATACCGTAACCAGGACTGGTAATAGTAACGCGAGGGCTGGAATCCAGCCACCTGCCCCAAGTACAGTAAGAGTTAGTCCGCCTACTGCAAGACTTGTTCCTGCGCCTGCGATGATCCATGCTACTAAATCTCCCCACACATCAAGATTATTCGAGCCTCCGCTGGCGGTTGCGGCTGCCCTTGTCATAAGACTTTGGAGTGAATAGCCGGTTATATTAGACAAGTCTACTGCGGCCTGGCATATGAAGTACGATACATTTACAAGTATTGCTGCGACAATCAGCCTTGGTATCATCTTTTTTATACCGTAATTATTAATGCCTGCGCCAGTAAGCTGAGAGAAGATTATGATCAGGAATGCAATAACAAATGCGGCATTTGCAATATTACGCATTGCTTGCCATGTATCATAAGTTGCTCCATTGCTCTGCACGGGCGTAAAGCTTAGAAGAGTGGTAAGGACACCGAATAATCCATCCGTTAGCATTCCTAGGAATCCCGCGACAGGACAAACGATCCAACCGATACCTTCAATTGCACAAGATGTTTTTTCATCACTCCCAGAACCGAGCTTGACTATATCAATTGCTTGTTGGCCAGTAACCTTAAAATCAACTTTCTTAGTACTGCCCTGCTCCTTGGTGATATTTTGGCAAATTGCATCCCCTGAGCCAACACATATCTTATATGAGCCGGCGTTGATGTCATCCATCGTTGCCCGCAGATAATAAGTCCTCGAATCAGTTTGGGCGCTATTTTCAATGGCGACCTTATTTGTATCTACTTTTTTTATTTCTTTTTGAGCACTGTCATAAAGATATATGGGCAGTGGCCCTGCGTTTGTCACTCCGGCACCACCCAGTTGCTCAATCTGGACCTGAATCTGGATCTGCTTGCTACCGAAGCCTTCTGCGGCACCTAGGCTTATGCTTAGCGCTTTGAATTTTTCTTTAGTGAATGTCTTACATTCTGCTCCGTTAACGCAGACTTTGTAGCTTCCTGGATCGAGCTGTGTGCTTGCTGTGTAAGAGACATTACCCCCAACTTCGTACTTAGGTGCGGTAATACTCTTATTCGAAGGCTCGATCGTTAATGTTACCGAACCTGGAGCGGCCTGGTTGCCAAGTGCGCTTTTGTATTGAAATTGGACAAGTTTTTGGTCGGTAGTTTCTGTTGTTGAACCCGCATCTCCAGGACGTGTGCCACCTATCGATATGGTTTTACCGTTATAGGCAGAGTATGAGCTATCTTGCGTACAGTCAACTGGCCCATTCGGCGTACCTGATCCGGGTATAGTACTTTTCTTTGACGATACAACTGCACTTGATGGGCTACTAAAAGTCAGCCCAATGCTTATGTAGCAATCATTTGAGACAGTCTCTTCGTTACAAAACCATCCAAATAGTCCACCGCAAACTTGCCTTTGTATATCTTCTGATGTGAGGATCCTGCCCCCGCCTTTTGAAGGAGCGGCGTCATTTGCGTCGACTCTAATTGTTTGGTTTGCTTTGACATTTCCGCCCGAAACACCAATGGTCTGCCTATCCTTCCACGTGTATGACGTGGCGGCCTGCGCATTGGCGGTGTTTATGACAGGCGACATAGCCAGAATGCCACTGAGTATAAAAGTGGCCACTGTTAGATAGGCAAGATATATTTTTTTACCTTTTTTGTTGTTGCGTATAAACATAAGAAATATCCTTGCCACTTACTGTATAGAAGCGGACAAGGATATTCAAGGGAAATGAGTTTAATTAAATAGTGTGACTAAAGCCAGTCGGTTGTCTCGAGTCCATACTTTTGGAGAATCTTAGTTATTGCTCCGGGCGCCAGTTCTCCTTTGACCGCACTTCTTATGGTGTCTACCTCTGCTTGATTAGCCTGACTGAGCGCTTGATATATCTTTTCAGAACTTATAGAGCTGTATAATTCAAAGCCTATATTAAATGCTTCGCCATAGGTCATATCGCTGTTTTCTCCAAGTGGGGCTTTGAGGTCAATTGGCTTGGCGGTCTCGGTAGACTCGACAGATAGCGGTGCTGTGGCCGTTGGTCGGCTTTGGTTCCATATATCCAATTCGGAGGGTTTCTCGCTCTTGTCAGCAATAACCTTACCTCCCACTAAGAGGGTCGTAATAAGAGCCGCTCCTGTGCTTGCATAAAAAAGAGCTTTTTTTAATTTACTTTTGCGAACTGGCTCATCGTCTGTTTCGACATCATCTAGATCTTTGGTTGTGTCGATACTGCCTCGAGGTTCGTAATCTGGGTAGGCAGGTGTCGTTTCGACGCTAGTGCGTTCTTGGTGATAAGCGCGCAATGCATCAGTTTTTTGTTGGAACTCGTCGGAATTACGCTCTTCGTTAGTTAGGACGAGTTTTCCTGAGTGGTCTGGCAGGAGAGTTGGAATTTCGCCAGTGTTTATGTCTTGAATAGAAGGAGTGCCTTCTAGGTGTGGACGCTCGCCTCCCTCTTCAACTGGAATGATTCCTGGGTGAAGCTCCTTGGTTACTGGTGTTTGTGGGCGACGGTTTTCTGGTGTCATGCTTTGTTCCTTGCACACTTATGTGGGCGCTTAAAACGGTGGTTGATTTGTCTTATTTATACACTATATTGAAGAAAAATGCAATAGTATTATGCTTATTCTTATGGTGAAGCACTTGCGAGTATGGGGGTTTTATCGTATTTTATTAAGTAGTATGAAGATAAAACAAACAGTAGTAACTTTTGGAATGCTCATAGGGATGGGCGCATTTATTTCAGCACCCGCTGCTTTGGCTGCGGAATGTGGTGGCGTGCAAACCTCTATCATTAGCTGTAGTGAAGGTGGCAAATTGGAATGTAAGGTCGTCGAAAAAGATGAAAAAGGAAATCCCAAAAAGGACGCAAGTGGCAATGAGATTGTCAACACGACTATGACTAATGGTAGGTGTTCAGATGGAAGTGCACCGAATCCTATCGATAGTAACGGTGTTTGGGGTATTTTAAAGCTCGCAATTAATATTATGACTGCTGGTGTTGGTATATTGGCGGTTGGCGGTATAGTCTATGGCTCTATCCTCTACACCTCTGCTGGTGGTAGTAGCGAGCAGACTAAAAAAGCCATGGGTATTATCACAAATGTCGTGATTGGGCTTATTGCCTACGCACTCATGTACGCAATTACTAACTTCTTGATCCCTGGTGGATTGTTTAGCTAAAGATAAGGAAGATATATGAAACATATAAAAAACTGGTTATTCGCTATCGTTTTTGCCTCGAGTGTAGGTGGTGTAGCATTTACTACCCTTACTCCACAAACCGCCTCAGCCGCGTGCGGTGGAAGCATCCTTACTATTCCACCTTGGTACAAGGGCCTTCAGAGCGATACGGATTGTAAAAAACTCAAAAGTCCCGATGAAGTCGGAGGATTATCTAACTACATCTGGAAGATCGTTCTGAACGTTATTGAAATTATGCTCCATCTCGTCGGCTATCTATGCGTTGCTTTCATTATATATGGAGGTTTCATATTTATGACCGCCGGAGGATCGGACGGTGCTGCCAAGGGCCGTACTACCCTGCTTAACGCCATTATTGGACTAGCTATTTCCATTGCCTCGATTGCAATTGTTAACTTGGTAACGGGGATTATAAAATAATGCAGTTTCTTAGAACACTTGCTCAAACACTTAACGCGGATGAGTTGAATATCCCGAAAGTTGATGGTACGACTGGTATAAGCGATATTTTAGGCATTGTTTATTTTGTAGCTGGTATCGTGGCGGTGATCGTTATCATTATTGCCGGCTTTATATATACGACATCGGGCGGTGATGCTGGTGCAGTGAAGAAAGCTAAGAATATGGTTCTTTACTCGGTTGTGGGTATCGTTGTTATTGCTCTAGCATTTGTGATTACGCAATTTGTTGCGGGAAGGTTTTAATATGAAGAATATGAAGCAAATTATTATTAGCGCCGCAGTAGTACTGGGCGTGGCTGGACTCGCCGTGCCGACAACGGTGGGTGCGGTAGACGTATTTAAGGAGTGCGATGCGCTAACGGCAGAGGAGAAAGTGAATTCTCCTGTATGCAAGGACGTGAAGGGTGAAACTGTTGGTAATATTATTACGCCGATCATTAATACCCTACTCTTTATTTTAGGTGCCATCTCTGTAATTATGATCATTGTTGCCGGTATTCGCTACACTACCTCAGGGGGTGATGCCAGTTCCGTGACAGCCGCAAAGAATACGCTGATGTATTCTATTGTTGGTCTTGTGGTCGCTATTCTTGCCTATGCTATTGTTAACTTTGTATTAAAGGCGTTTAAGATTCTTTAAACCCTTAACAAATAACGGTGTATCTGGTATAACTTTAGATAGATTCTATAACGAAAGGAAACGAACGAAATGACTAAAACAATTAAGACGATGCTTGCGAGCCTACTTGCAGTGCCTGTTCTTGCCTTTGGTGTGGTTGCATTAGCACCTGCAGCAGTAAATGCTCAGGCAGCTACTCCGACCTGTGACCCTGCTACTAACACATCAATCAGCGGCGGCCTCGCATGTTCAAAGCCAACGGACACTAATGCACCAACGAACCTATTTGGTGTAGGTGGTATCTTTACGACTATCGTAAACATCCTCCTCTTTATCATCGGTGCAATCAGCGTGATCATGCTTATCATCGGTGGTATTCGCTACACTATTTCTGGTGGTGATAGCAGTGCTGTAACGTCTGCTAAAAATACAATTATGTACGCCATTGTCGGTATTATCGTTGCTGTACTAGCTTACGCAATTGTCAACTTCGTACTTACAAGCCTCGTTGCATCTTAATAGAGACTCAATACAAAGTGAAACACCCTGCTCATCGCGGGGTGTTTTTATTTTAATCATTCCTAGCTAGCTTCTTCCTATGATACGGCAGTCGTAACGGGAGATTTGTGCGACGCATGACTGCATGGGCTATTTGATCTGATATAAGGTGCCTTTGATGCGAGGGCACTAGTGATAACTAAAAACGACCCTCTCGCTAGGGTCGTTTTTAGTTAGTTGATCAGTTCTATTAAAGAATCTGGATCTTCTTAGCTTGTTCTTGTTTCACCTTCAGGAAGCTGATTGAGAGTACACCGTCTTTAAGGACTGCTTCTACTTCATCTTCTTTTACGGCAACAGGAAGTGCTAGCGTGCGGCTAAACTCGCCCCAGTAGCATTCTTGAATGTGCCAGTGAGTTGCATCTGTATCGTCACCGCTACTTAGAGTACCGCTGATTGTTAGGATGCCGTCGCTGATACTTACATCAAGATCTTCTTTGTTAACACCTGCTGTGCGTGCTTTAACAACAAGTCGCTCATCTGTTTCATATACGTCTACTGCGAGTTGGCCAGGGAAATCATCCTCTGCTTCGTCCCAGTTTTCGTCGGCTGATGGTGCGGCTGGCGCTGTTTGTTCTACGGTTGTTAGGTCTTCGTCGTTCAGGAATGCTGCAGCGAGTTCGTCCTCGATGAGCAAGTCGTCGTTTTGTTTGCGTGCCATGATATCCTCCACTTTTCTCTAGGCTCTATTGACAAATAGTCTCTATCAGTATAACCAATATGTACGCTATAATCAATGAAAGGAAGGTCTAAAACGTAAAAAACACAATGATCGATAGACTGCTCTCATTTGTGGCTCCACACCCCTGTTGTGGATGTGGAAAATTAGACGGTTTACTATGTGAAGATTGTAAATACGACATCATTAACGACGTATTTATGGGCTGTATTGCCTGTGGGCGCCCCGCGGGAGCTACTGGGGCGTGCGACCAGTGTTCAGTACCTTACTCTCGGGCTTGGTGTGTCGGCGAACGTTCTGGCGTGCTTGAGGAGCTCATTGATCGTTATAAGTTTGAGCGGGTGCGCGACGCTCATAGAGTTGCTGCCGATCTTCTTGCAGCAACTCTACCTGAGATGCCTAAGGATATTATTATCGTACCAGTGCCTACTGTCGCCGCTCACATTCGAGAGCGAGGCTATGATCATACGTTGCTTATAGCAAAAGCACTTGGTCGGCGTCTTCAGCGCCCTGTTGCTTCTTCGCTGGTTCGAGTGATGCGGACGAAACAGCGCGATGCGAATCGTGCGGTGCGAGCTGCACAGGCAAAGCGAGCTTTTAAAGCTCGCAGTAGTACTGATTCTCATTGCTATTTACTGATCGATGACGTCGTCACTACTGGTGCCACGATAAAATATGCCGCGAAAGCGTTAAGAGATGCGGGCGCAAAGGATGTTTGGGTGGCGGCTATTGCCCGCCAACCCTTCCACTAGACTAAATAGATTCAATCTGTTAATATTGTTTTCGAGCTACTATATGGAGAGGTGCCCGAGTGGTTTAAGGGAACGGTCTTGAAAACCGTCGTGCCAGCAATGGTACCGAGAGTTCGAATCTCTCCCTCTCCGCCATAGAAAAAAGACGACCACTTGGTCGTCTTTTTTCTACTTTGATGGATGCGTCGCCTAGACGTTTGTACCGCCAGTCCCAGTGCCGCCGCCAAGAAGTGCTGAGAGTACGAAGTTGACGATCGCATAGGCTAGCACGGCAATGATAATACCGACGATGGCATACATGATCGTATTCTTCGCTGCTGTAATAGCACTTTGGTTGCCGCCAGAGACAGTGTAGCGAATACCACCGATGATAAGCATGATCACACTAAGTGCACCGATGATGAAAAGAAGGATATTTACGATAGTTGTAAAGATGCCACCGGCTCCAAAGAGTGTGACGGGCTGCCCATCGCCGCGCGCAGATTGGACACCTGATTGAATAGACATCTCCTGGGCATAGCTAGGTACGGAGATGAATGTGGCAAGCATAATGCCAAGAACAATGATAGTTGGGATGAGTTTTTTCATGGACAGAATGCCTTTTACATTTAGATAATATAACTTTAATTATAGCAATTTATCGTCAAAAGTCTACTCCTGGCCCCTGTCTTATGCTACAATTGTTCGAGTTAGAGAAGTTTACCTTCGACAACAGAAGCCTATACGGAGGGGTACCCAAGTGGCTTAAGGGGACGGTTTGCTAAAT